>Ga0272442_10001445_pt1 | contig 36251 bp, 26 predicted proteins | sample SSMForm2O_FD_200262 | JGI IMG/M metagenome (GOLD analysis project Ga0272442, IMG submission 200262) | Marine sediment archaeal communities from Little Sippewissett salt marsh, Falmouth, MA, United States - SSM-Form-2O | ecosystem: Environmental > Aquatic > Marine > Wetlands > Sediment ... | reverse complement strand
AAGTCCGGCAATTACGTCTGGGGAACGGGATGAATCTGACAACAGATATGGGTCCTCTGGTTTCGGAGTTACAATATAAGAAAATAAATGCATTGATTCGCAAGGCTGTGGATTCAGGCGCAGAAATCAAATGCGGCGGACAAGCGGTGGACAAAAATAATGGGTTTTTCTTTCAACCGACGATTCTTTATACCGAACACCCTTTGAAGCCTTTTTATCAGGCAGAGTGGTTCGGTCCTGTTGTTGTCGTGACCCCCGTACGGAATGATGAGGAAGCAATCCGTTATGCCAATCAATCTGCGTTTGGACTGGCAGCCTCTGTTTGGACACAATGCCGGCAAAGGGGTATGCAGATTGCCCGCCGGATTGAATCGGGTTCAGTGATGATCAATGATGTGATTGTATCATTCGGAATGACCGAAGCGGGCTGGACAGGCATTAAAAATAGTGGGATCGGATGGGTGCATGGAGAAAAAGGTCTGGATGAGATGGTGAATATTCAATATATCAATTATGATCCTCAATATAAAATACAGAAGATCTGGTGGTTTCCGTATCAGCGTGCGATGATCGATGCAATGAAATCAGGAATGACTTTTCTTTTCCATCGGAATATTATTCAGCGTTTCAGATCGATTCCAGACGTACTGAAACACTTTACCAAATATTTGATTTTGAATTCAAAACAGCATGAGAAACTTTAAGTCGTTATTATCGGTTCGTTATGTTCTCGGTTATGTTCGAAAGGCACTTTTATATTTTAAAGAGACTGTTCATCGCAAGTCGATGACAGCATTATTCCCATCCGTTCCAGTGAACAATGTCTTGCATATTTTTTCTTTTATGGGATTTTTGTGTATAATCTGAGGCAGGATATCCGACTGCGATTAAGGCACAAACACGGATACGCTTGGGAAGATTTAATATTTTGTGCGCTTTTTTGACATCAAACCAGCCAATCCAGCAAGTCCCTAATCCCATTTCAGCGGCCTGCAGGGCAAAATGCTCACCAGCCATTCCTACATCCAGCAAATAAAAAGGGATACCCGTAAATAATTTACCCATCCGGTTGGCCATGAAATCGAGATTGGCACACAGAACCAGAATCATAGGTGCTTTTAATGCAAATTGGGATACCCGATAAACACCAGTGAACACAGATTTGCCAAATTGTTCCTTCTTTTCGGATTCATTTAAGACAATGAACCGCCAGGGTTGTGAATTTTCAGCAGAAGGCGCCAGGCGTGCCGCTTCAAGGCATGTCAACAAAGTATCTTTGTCGACAGGCCGATCTGAATAGCGTCGAATACTGTCGCGCGTTCGAATGGCTTTAAGAACAGTCATATTGATTTCCTTAGATTTTTGATTCAAAATAGGGTTCATGTGACATCCTGAAATTTAACATACAAAATTCAGAGTATAAATAAAAATTAAAATTTTATTTTCAAATACACAGGCTATTAAAGAGCGGGTTTTGATAAAATCACTTGCTTTATCCGAATGACAGGCTGTGAAACAATTTAATTGACATTTACTTTCAATTCTCCTACTTTTTAATTTATATCATAGATTGATTCAGGGAGATCTTGTGCATTTAAAACAACTGGGCTGGAATGAATTCTTTGAGGCCAACGGATCCATTCTTAAAAAAGATGAGTTAATGCCAGCGCGGGTGATTCGGCAATTAAAAAAAATTTACTGGATTCATGACGGATCTCATGAGAAGCAGGCAGTACTGGCGGGTAAGTTTTATAAAAAAGCACAAACTCCCATTGATCTGCCTGTTGTGGGCGATTGGATAGGGTTTCGTGGCAGTAAAGATGATGACCAGGTGATGATCCGTGAGGTTTTACCGCGGAAGAGCCAGTTTGTCCGAAAGGCAGTACTCGAAAATACCTTGCCTCAAGTGATCGCCGCAAATATTGATACGACGTTTATTATCAATGGATTGGATCGGGATTTTAATCTTCGGCGCATTGAACGTTATTTATCGTTAACCTATGACAGCGGAGCCGTTCCGGTGATCATATTGAATAAAACCGATATTTGTGAAGATGTTGATTCAGCTATAGAACAAGTGGAATCGATTGCCTTCGGTGCTGATGTTATTGCAATCAGTGCAAAACGCAATGAAGGTGTCAATCAATTATTATCATTTCTTAAACCCGGATGTACAGTTGCTTTTATCGGATCTTCCGGTGTGGGGAAATCCACACTTGTGAATTTGTTCATGAAAGAAGAGATCATGGACATACAGGAAGTTCGTAAAAGCGATCAGAGAGGACGGCATACCACCACACATCGTGAATTATTCATTTTGCCCAACGGGGCCATGATTATCGATACCCCGGGGCTTCGTGAATTGCAATTATGGGGCAGTGAAGAGCTGCTGACCGATTCTTTTTCTGATATTGAAACATTGTCGGAATCCTGCCGGTTTTCTGACTGTCAACATGACCGTGAGCCGGATTGCTCTGTGAAAAAAGCAGTGGAAACCGGTACACTCGATCCAAACCGGTATGCAAGTTATATGAAACTGAAAAGAGAGCTGGCGTATCTGGATCAGCGCCAGGATGAATTTGCCCGCCGTGAATCTCGGCGTCAATCAAAAATTTTATCAAAAATGATCCGCCAGGTGAATGATAAGAGGGATAAACCGGGGGCATAATGATGTGTTTGAATACGCTTGGTAAAGCAGTTATTTATAAGCGAATGATTGATCAGCCGTTTATAATATTGTTAGCTCTTTCTGATTCATCACTTACCTATAGGACAATAAATGTAAAGAAGGTCTGGCCCAAGGCTACGTTTATTGCTTAATGATTAGCAGCGTCTGCTAAACCAAGTCAGGCATTATATATCAACCATATCCGACGCGTCGTCCCTTAACAGCACAAGAATCGCAGCCTGCGGAACCACGAGATATGTTTTCTTTTCATATTTTATTTCAATGGCCGCTTTACGCAAGAAAATGGCATGATCTTCAGTTTGTGCCTGCATAGGCACATGCTGTACGCTGCTGTTGGTGCCAGTTTTCCAGGGTTCATTATCCACATCCTTTGGGGAGGGAAGGGGTTGACCCGGTCCTGTTGCTACAATGCGGCCGCTTTGTATGTCATCCTTTTCAGTCACTGTTTTAGGCAGATATAATCCGACCGCAGTCCGATCTTCTCCCGTATCCGGAGAGATGAGTACGCGATCTCCGATCACCAGCAGTTTTCGTTTTTCTTTCATATGAATTCCATTGTCAGCGTTTGAATAAAATATACGATGAAGTCCAATTCATATCAAGGCCAGATTCGATTTGCGATTTGTGGAAAATTTTAATAGGAATCAAATTTTATATACAGCGACAAAAATATTTAAAAGTTGACAAAATCATGGAAAATGAAATATTTATCCGGCGTATTTTTAAAAATGATAAATGATATTCATGATCCATTGATTATTCGGTTTAACGGTCGATTATTTCGGAAATAAAGTGTCCACAATGATTCGAAAAATTCTTTTTATTTGCCTTCAATTTTTTTGGAGGATTTTTTTTTAGTCTCTGAACCTTCAATCAACCGTTCAATAATATCCATGACGATTTGAATGCGTGTATTTTTTAAAATAAATGCATCTGCCCCGACTTTTTTAGCCATGTCCGCATCTTCATCCGTATCTCGTGATGTAAACATGGCTACCGGTATGAGCTTCAGGTCATTGTTGGATTTAATCATCTTGCATAATTTATGTCCGTCCAGATCCGGCAGCATAATGTCCAGCAGAATTAAATCCGGCTTAACCGAGCGGGCTTTGTTTAAACCATCAAAGCCGCCTTTTGCAATCACTGTATTGTAATCATTTTTTTGCAAGTGGGTCTGAACGAATTTGATACTTGCCGGATTGTCTTCGATAATGAGAATTGTTTTTGGTGAAGATTGGTTCATGGAATTTCCATTGGCATCTTGACAATTATTTTAAATATAATAAAGCTAAGGTTTGGAGTCAATAAAATCAATGACTTTTTTAAAAAAACCATCCAGGTCTGAAGATATATAAAATATTTCCTTACCGGATGGCAGCATGACATCTCCCTGATTGATCACAATTATTGGGGCAGAACATAGCTGAGGGATAAAAGCTGCTGGATAAACAGTTAATGATGAACCGAGCACAAGCAGTAAATCGCATGTCCGAACCAGTTTTTCGGCTTTTTCAAGATGACGAACCGGCTCACCGAAAAAAACGACGTCAGGTTTAACAATGCCGCCACAATGACTGCATATGACTACTGGAGACCTGGGACTTTGTTTTATCTGGTTTTCCCACCAATCCAGTGTGGCTTCAGTTTTTTTAAAATCGGAACAGTTGAGACAGGAAGCGCTCCAGTAAGAACCATGCACTTCAGCAATATTTTTTGAACCGGCCCGCTGATGCAGGGCATCGATATTTTGAGTGATCAAACCGGTTAAACGGCCGTCTGCTTCAAGATGCGCCAGGAATTGATGAGTGAACGTTGGCTGAATTGTTTTCAGGAGTTTAATAAAATCATGGCTGAATTCGTAGAACATTTCCGGATGCCGGCGAAAATAGTTGATTTCAAAAACTTGGTCTGCATTATATTTCCCAGTGGTATATAAACCATTCGGTCCCCTGAAGTCGGGAATACCGGCGGCTGTAGAGATCCCTGCCCCTGTGAAAGCTGCGATATGATGAGCATTCGATATCATCATGGCACATTGTTCTGCTGTCAGAGAATGTACGGCTGAACGGGTCATAAAGAATCATTTGCTTTTTATTGGAATATTATGTTTCTTAATTATCAATATAATAAATTTGTGAATCAGATCAATCGAATTTTCAGGAGACAACAATGTCTATGCACAAACCATTTATTCCAGCCGAACAATTGATGCCTGATTTCAGTTTTAAAACAGTATCGCTTGGTGTATTCCTTGGCGCTGTTTTTGGCAGTGCGAATGCCTATCTTGGATTACGGGTTGGATTGACCATCAGCACAGCCATCCCGTTGGCTGTGATTTCCGTGGCCATTTTAAAAATGCTGACACCGATTTTCGGAAAATCGAATATTCTGGAATGCAATATATCTCAAACAGCGGGATCGGCCAGTTCATCTCTGGCGTCAGGTATTATTTTTACGATTCCCGCATTATATATCTGGGGTTATCAGGTCCCACTGCATCAGATGACTTTACTGGCCGTTTGCGGGGGCGTACTGGGTGTACTGTTTATGATTCCTCTTCGTGGCTTTCTCATTGTCAAAGAGCATGCATTCCTTCCATATCCGGAAGGTACAGCCAGTGCTGAAGTACTTATCGCCGCGAATGAAGGAGGCTCGACAGCAACAAATGTTTTTAAAGGACTGGGCATTGGCGCCCTTTACAAAGGATTTATTTCGTTGCTTTATTTATGGCCGTCCAAAGTTCATCTCAAGCTGCCTCTTCTTCCCAAAGCGGATGTGGGAGTGTCGACCACACCGGCATTGCTTGGTGTCGGATATATTTTAGGCCGGCGTATCGGTGCAATTATGGTCGGAGGGGGGCTGCTATCCTGGGCAGTCATGATTCCTTTTATTGCCTGGCGTTTCCCTGAGATTACAGAATTTATGACTCCAGACGAAATTTGGAATCAATATATTCGCATTATTGGTGCGGGTGCTGTAGCCATGGCCGGCCTGATTACGGTTGCGAAATCAATCCCTACCATGATCGAATCTTTGCGTATTGGATTAAACGAACTGAAAGCCAGTGCTGAAATGATGAGTAAGAGCAAACTGAGAACGGAGCAGGATTTATCCGTATATTATGTTATCATCGGCGTTGGAGCAGTGATCCTGATGATTGCCTTTATTCCTGGAATCATCGGTATGCAAACAGGATTCCAGATGCGGCTGATCAGCGGTATCGCCATCGCTATATTTGCTTTTTGTTTTGTCACGGTCTCTTCCAGAATTGTCGGTATGATTGGTGTATCCAGCAATCCGACATCGGGTATGGCGATTGTCACGCTTCTGGGGGTGGGTATTGTTTTTAAATTACTTGGATGGACAGACCTTACAGGTAAAATTACGGCATTAACCATCGGAACCGTGGTCTGTATTGCGGCCTCGATTGCAGGTGATATTTCTCAGGATTTAAAATCCGGTTTTCTTGTCGGCGCCACGCCTAGAAAACAGCAAATCAGTGAAATTATCGGGGCCATCGGTTCAGCATTTTTTGTCGGGCTGGCCGTTTATTATTTAGGGAAGGCCTATGGATTCGGAAGTACTGAATTGCCGGCGCCTCAAGCGACACTCATGAAAACTGTATTAGACGGAGTGATTGACGGAAATCTAAACTGGACTCTGGTCGGAATTGGTGCTTTATTTTCTGTTATCATTTTTTTATTCCGTATTCCACCTTTGCCTTTTGCCGTAGGTGTATATCTGCCCCTTTATACCATGACACCTGTGTTCTTAGGTGGTCTCTTACGTCATTTTGTGGATCAGAAAAAACATGCCGAAGGCGCATCTTCAGAAAAAGGAAGAGACCAGGGCATACTGCTAAGTTCAGGATTTATTGCAGGAGAGGGTTTGATGGGTGTGGTGATTGCGATTATTGCTGTGGTTCTCACACGGAGTCCAGAGTTTTTCAGAATGATCTATCCGGCCGATTGGATCGGCCAGGTAATTTCATGGCTTATATTCTGTGGACTGGGGTGGTTTTTATTCCGCGTGGCATTGAAATCGAAATAAATGCTTCAGCATTCTGATTCATAATTAAGGTTTGCAAGAAAGGAAATAATAAAGAAAATATTAAAGAAAATAAACCAGGGGATATCCTTCAGAATCAATTGACAACCTTACCTTTCGGATAAGATCCGAGTACTTTAAGAAACGATGTGATTTCTCCCAGATGATTGATCGCATTGCAACAGGCTTCCTGGTTCATGGTGCCTTCAAAATCCAGATAAAACCAGTACTTCCATGGGCCGGACTGCAACGGACGGGATTCTATTTTCAGTAAATTGATATCCCGTAACGCAAACACGCTGATGGCTTTAAATAAAGCGCCCGGAATATCCTTGGTACTGAATACAATAGATGTTTTTCCGGATTTTTTAGGTGTGCTCGGAGATTTGGCGATTATCAGAAATCGGGTGTAATTTTGTTGATTATTCTCAATACCCTTTTTTAGAACGTGTAACCCATAATCCTGACTGGCCTGCAAACTGGCAATCGCAGCACCGTTTTGAATCCGGTTCGTGGCTAGATAAGCCGCAGAACCGGCAGTATCATACATCGGCACAGCATCGATATGACGGTGTTTCTCAAAAAAATCGGAACATTGCTGCAATGCCTGAGGATGTGAATATATTTGTTTGATATCTGAAAAATCAATATTTTTATTCACAAGCAGATGATGATGAATCCGCATGATGATTTCTCCAACGACAGAGAGGTGAAAATCAAGCAGTAGATCGATATTTTGATGAATACTGCCGGTAAGAGAATTTTCTATCGGTATGATTCCGTATTCGGATATTTTTGAAGTGACAGATTCAAAAACCGATTTAAATGTTTTCTGTGGTACCGGTTGAATGCTTTCATGCCAGAATTGAATGGCAGCAGCTTCGCTGTACGCGCCCTTTTCTCCTTGGAAAGAAACTTTTTTCATAGTATCTTTTTGATGGTTATGATTTATTCGAGATAAACATGAACAACCGCTAAGTTTTTTAAGCGCAAGTAAATAGACAATATTATTTAATAGTAAGAATCAATGTATCAACTATGACTGCGCTTGTATATTCGGGTGTTCTATATACACGGTTAATCTTTGATCAATATACTGCTCTCTAAAAAAATACGCAACTGGTTTTTCATGCATATTAAAATACTCACAGTCGGAGACAATAAATTTGATTATTTAAAGGCGGGAGAAAATATTTATCTCAGCCGGCTTTCAAGATATGTTACTATTCAAATGGAGTCTGTTATATCTGAGAAAATCACCAAGTCAAAGTCCGATTCGATTATTCTTAAAATTGAAGCCGACCGGTTAAGGAGAAAAATAACCGATCATGCATTTTTATGCATTCTGGACAGTCGTGGAAAGAAGTTGTCTTCAGAGGAATTTGCACGAACCATTCAGTCCTGGCAGAATCGCAGCATTTCGAATCTTGTTTTTTGTATCGGAGGCGCTGTAGGACTGCATGATGATTTTATCAATCAGGCAGATTTTGTGTTATCAATGTCTGCCATGACATTTCCGCATGATATGGCCCGGCTCATTTTTTTGGAGCAGCTTTATCGGGCATATACGATATTAAAGGGAGAAAAATATCACAAATGAACACCAAAAATAAATATACATGTCCCAAATGCGGGCATATCTTTGATATTTACAGGAATCCTTCACCCGTTGTTGATATTATTATTGAAATTGATAATCAGATCGTTTTAATTGATCGAAAAAATCAGCCGTACGGCTGGGCTATTCCCGGCGGTTTCGTCGATTATGGAGAAACTGTGGAACATGCAGCCGTGAGGGAAGCCAAAGAAGAAACTTCTCTGAACGTTGAATTGCTTCATCTGCTGGGTGTGTATTCGGATCCTTCCCGGGATATTCGCATGCATACAATTTCAACAGTATTTGTGGCAAAAGCCTGGGGAGAACCCCGCGGAGCCGATGATGCAAAACAGGCAAAATTATTTAAAATCGATGATTTGCCTGCTCCCATCGTATTCGATCATGATCAGATATTGAGGGATTATTTTACATGGAAACAAGTTCAAATATAGAAAAACCGGAAGCTCCTTCGCAGCTCATTATATTGCACATGGATATGGATGCATTTTATGCAGCAGTGGAACAGCGGGATTATCCGGAGTTTCAAGGAAAACCGGTCGTTATCGGTGCAGATCCTAAGCATGGCCGTGGCAGGGGGGTCGTCTCGACTGCATCTTATGAGGCCCGTGAATATGGCATTCATTCCGCACAGCCGATATCCAAAGCCTGGAAGCGATGTCCTTGTGCAATATTTTTACCGGTACGCATGTCCCGCTATCTTTCCATTTCTCGGCAGATTATGAATATTCTAGCAGAATTTTCTCCTCATCTTGAGAAAATCAGTCTGGATGAAGCCTTCTTAAACATGACTGGACTGGGGCGTTTGCTGGGTCCGCCTGAGAAAGTCGCTGTTCAAATCAAGCAGCGTATTTACCAGGAAACAGGATTGACGGCTTCTGTCGGGGTCGGCACGAATAAATTGATTGCTAAAATGGCCTCAGATTTTAAAAAACCGGATGGATTGACTATTGTTCAAGCAGACAAGGCCACGGATTTTCTGCATCCGCTGCCGGTTAGAAAATTGTGGGGAATTGGTAAACAGACCGAAAAAAAACTTAAAAAGTATGGTATTCAATGTATTGGTGATCTGGCCGAACTGGAATTGGATTTTTTAATGCGTGAATTCGGAAAATGGGGACGTTGCCTGTATTATTACGCGCGAGGTGTGGATGACAGTCCGGTCATTTCTCATCATGATGCCAAATCGATCAGCAATGAAACCACTTTTAAGCAGGATGAAAAGGATCGGGAAGTATTTCGAGAAACCCTGTTGCGACTAAGCGACAAAGTAGGATTTCGATTGCGTGAAAAAGGATTGATGGCCAGGACGGTCAGTTTAAAAGTAAGATTCGCAGATTTTTCAACGATTATACGAAACAGCACATTGCCCAAACCGATCTACCTGAGTGAGGCCATTTATCAAGAAATTTTTCATTTATTTGAGACTGTCGATACAGCTGAACGCTTTATCAGGCTTCTTGGAGTGGGTGTCGCTCAACTTGTTTCAGCAAAAGCGCTTCAAGGGGATCTATTTGTCGATTATAGCAAAGCCGACAGGATTACGAAGGCGGTTGACACGCTTAAAACACGTTATGGTCAGGCCGTGATTCACCGGGGCATGTAAATATATTAGAAATCGGTCTGATTGATAAAGATGGTCTGCAGTTCTGATGAAGCCTATGGATTTTGTATCTGTTTTTCATTATATTAACATGCGTCGCATTATTTTTAAATAACAACGGAAACAAGTATGACATTGATGCAAAAAGCCGGGGCAGGGCATATCACAGATTCAATGAAAATTGTCGCCGAACAGGAACAGATGCCCGTTGATTGTTTATGTGAAAATATCGCCTCGGGTCAGGTGATTATTCCCCAAAATAAGAAACATCCATTGATCAGGCCAGTCGGTATCGGAAGAGGACTTCGTACGAAAGTGAATGCAAATATTGGAACAAGTACAGATGCTTCGAATATCGATGATGAGATTGAAAAAGCCAAAGTTGCGGTTCAAGCAGGTGCTGATGCTATTATGGATTTATCTACAGGCGGGAATTTATCAGAAATTCGTCATGCAATCATGCGTGAAGTTCCAGTGCTGATCGGAACTGTACCGATTTATCAGGCCGCGATTGACGCCATTCAATCCAAGGGCGGATTGATAAAAATGACTGAAGATGATCTTTTTCATGTGATCGAAATGCAGGCGGAAGAAGGTGTGGATTTCTTTACCGTTCACTGTGGAGTGACACTGCACAGCATTGAACGTCTGAAACGCGAAGGACGTTTGACCAATATTGTCAGTCGCGGAGGATCCTTTTTAGCGACTTGGATGATTGCCAATGAACAGGAAAATCCTCTATATTCCCAGTTCGAACGATTACTGGATATTGCAGAAGCCTTTGACATTACACTCAGTCTGGGCGACGGACTGCGGCCGGGTGCATTGGCAGATGCCACTGACCGAGCGCAGATCGATGAACTAATTACTTTGGGTGAATTGACCCAAGAAGCCTGGAATCGTGGTGTTCAGGTGATGGTTGAGGGTCCAGGACATGTACCCATTCATCAAATTGTCATGAATATCGAGATTCAAAAGCGATTATGCCACAATGCGCCTTTTTATGTGCTGGGCCCATTGGTCTCCGATGTGGCGCCGGGGTATGATCATATTACTGCAGCAATCGGCGGGGCAGTGGCCGCATCTGCTGGGGCCGATTTTCTCTGTTATGTGACACCCAGCGAGCACCTCAAACTTCCGGACCTTGAAGAGGTCAGAAAAGGCGTTATAGCTTCGAGGATTGCCGCTCACGCCGGTGATGTAGGTAAAAGTGTTCCCGGGGCAATGAACTGGGAAGTGGAAATGGCCAAAGCAAGACGCTCGCTTGACTGGCCCAGACAGTTTGAACTGGCAATCGATCCTGATTATGCAAAAGCACTCAGAGAAAGCGGGGCCCCTGTTTCTGATGCCGTGTGTTCCATGTGCGGAGAATATTGTGCCATTCAACTTGTCAATGAAGTATTAAAAAAATAATCCGGATACTTATTCGCTCCCTAAGCGTATAATTGATAAATTTATTAAATAAAGATACAGAAATATCAAGGTAAAAATATGTTGAAGATTGTAACTTATCCGGATCCTTTTTTAAGGCAAATGGCAGAAGAAGTGGATACGTTCGATGATTCACTTCATGTGCTGTTGGATCAAATGCAGGAAGTCATGTATCATGATGACGGTGTCGGGCTTGCCGCGCCGCAAATTGGTGTATCAAAAAGGATCATTGTTTTGGATGACGGCAATGGCCTGATTCATTTGATGAATCCCGAAATAATAACCTCGGGTTCAAATGAAGAAGTGGTTGAAGAAGGTTGTTTAAGTTTGCCGGGAATTATTGTACCAGTCAGCAGACCAGGCGAGGTTGTGGTGAAAGGGCTGAATGAATCGGGCGATCCGGTGAAATATGAGGCGGATGCGCTGCTTGCTCGTATTTTACAACATGAAATCGATCATTTGAATGGCATTTTAATTATTGATCATATCTCTTCCATTCAACGCAGCCTGATTAAAAATAAATTAAAACAACTGGAGAAAGCAGTCCAGTCATAATTTTTATCAACGCTTCCCGAGGAGGAGAGATTGACTTCTGTACAGAATTGGGTTGATGGGCTGTTACGCGGATTGCCCGTTTCCGAAGGAGTGGGGATTGGTCAGGCATGGCTTTTTCATAGTCCCTGGGATGAAATTCCTGTATTTGACCTGAATGAAAATAAAATAAGTCATGAAATTGAACGGTATCATTTAGCGCTGCACTCTGTTGAAAAACAATTAGAGGATTGTCAGCATCGTGTGCAGCAGGAAATCGGAGAGGAAGAAGCCAAAATATTCGGGGCCCATTTATCTCTGCTTAAAGATCCCTTTTTTACCACTGAAGTGCCAAAGTCGATACAAGATTTTAAAAAAAATGTTGAATGTGTTCTGAAAACTGATCTTGATCGGCTGCACCACTTTTTTTCAAAAATGGAAAATGAGTACTTTAAACAGCGCATCGATGATATTCAGGATGTTGCCACGCGCGTACTCAGGGAACTGCTGCAATCGGAAATGTTCAAGATGGAGTTTAAAGAACCAACCGTTGTTATCGCACATAATCTGACTCCTTCAGATACAGCGCGTATTGACCAGGAGAGTGTGGTTGGATTTGCAACCGAACTGGGTGGAGAGACATCGCATGTATCTATTCTTGCACGATCCATGGGATTACCGGCTGTTGTGGGTGCAGAAAATTTAATGCAGCAGGCAAAGAATGGTCAGACAGTGATTATTGACGGGAATACGGGCATCCTTTATTTAAATCCGCCCAAGAAAGTGATCAAAGGGTATGAAAAACGTCGCTCACAAATAAAAATTTATCATGAAAAACTTATTGAAGAGGCCAAACTTCCTTCAGAAACAGCCTGCGGAGAGCATGTTCGCTTATACGCGAATGTTTCCATGACTGCTGATGTAAGCATGTCTGCCCGCTATCAGGCTGAGGGAATCGGTCTGTTTAGAACAGAACTTCCGTTTTTAATCAGTGGAAAGTTACTGAACGAGGAAGAACAATTCCAGATTTACCGTGCAGTTGTCGAGGCTTTTCAAGATAAACCGGTCACTATTCGAACCCTGGATCTCGGTGGAGATAAATTTTTGCCGTTTCAGGATATCAAAAACGAAAAAAATCCTTTTTTAGGCTGGCGTTCGATTCGCATATTTTTACAGGAAAAGGATCTGTTTAAAGATCAATTACGTGCCATTTTAAAAGCCAGTCACTACGGTAAAGTAAAAATGCTTTTCCCAATGATTTCAAGTAAAGAAGAGATTGATGAGATCATGGATTTGGTTGAGATTTGCAAGGAAGAATTGAATAAAGAGGGACATTCTTTTGATAAAAAAATTCAACGGGGAATCATGATTGAGGTGCCCTCAGCAGCAATATGCGCAGATCAGCTTATCCAGCACTGCGATTTTTTCAGCATTGGCACCAATGATCTCATTCAGTACACATTGGCTGTGGATCGGAATAACGAGAAGGTTTCCCGCTTTTATCAGCCGGTGAATCCTGCAATTCTACGATTAATTCAGGGGACTGTGCAAGCGGGTATTCAGCACCATAAAGAAGTATCGATGTGTGGAGAAATGGCCGGCAATCCCTTATATACACCCATGCTGCTGGGAATGGGACTTAAGACACTCAGTATGAGCCCTCTAATGATTCCAGAAGTAAAAGAAAGGATTCGAGCTGTTCGAATGGATGAGTGTGAGAAAATTACGTCTGAGCTTTTAAACTGCAATTCAGGGGATGAGGTCCATGCTCTTTTGCTACAGTTCCATAAAGAAGCCAATAAGCGACAGGCTGTTCCCTATCTGTTTAAAGAAGAATTGGACAGGGATGCCATTATGAAAAAGAATCAGTAATTAATTGAGAATGATTACTTGACTTTTAATGAAAATTTAATTATAATTTATCCCGATTCTTATGGCGGTGTAGCTCAGTTGGTAGAGCAGTGGAATCATAATCCATTAGTCCGGGGTTCGAGTCCCTGCGCCGCTACTGATTAAATTTTATGCGGGACCTCTTTCGATGAGAGGTCCTTTTTTTATTCTGAATCATTCAAATTGTCCATATTGATTTTTTAACAATGACTGCTGTATCAATCAGTAAAAATCATCTGATCGAATCATTCAAACGATTTGTGCAGGAAAACAATCTGTTTCAGCCCGGCCAGTCTATTTTACTGGCCGTTTCTGGGGGGATCGATTCAGTGGTTATGCTTCATCTCTTCAGTTGTATCCAGAAGGAATATTGCCTGAAGCTGGCTGTTGCTCATGTACATCACGGTTTACGGGGACAAGATGCAGATGAAGATGAATTGTTTGCGAGTGCGATTGCTAAAAAAGCGGGATTCCCTTTTTTCTCTTTCCGGGTGAATGTCCGGAACCATGCCCGGAACCATGGTTGTTCCCTTGAAGAAGCAGGGCGGGATCTCCGGTTTCGTTTTTTTAAAATTCTCATAAAACGGCTTGCCTTTCATCGACTGGCGCTGGCACATCAAGCCGATGATCAGGCGGAGACAATTTTGATGAATTTATTTCGCGGCACAGGGCTTAGAGGATTAAGGGGGATTGAGGCGCTTCGGGAGAGCTGGATTATTCACCCACTTTTGTTTGCAACGCGTAGCGAGATTGAATCCTGGGCTGAACAGCATCATCTGTGGTTCAGGAAGGACCATTCCAATACAGACAGACGTTTTCTTCGAAACCGGATCAGATGGGAAGTCCTTCCCGCAGTTAAAAAAATATACGGACCATCGGTTATTCAAACCATTTCAAGAGCTGGCAGTGCAGTCTCTGAAGCTGAGAGAGATCTTAAAAATCGTGTTCATCAGGCCGTCACGGCCGGAATTCTTGTTCAAAAGAATCATGAATTTATCCTTGATATTCCCGGTTTTTTACGTTATTTTATTTCGGTTCAAAAGGAACTGCTGATGTATGCAGTTCGGCAAGTTCGCGATGATACGCCTTTTATCACATACAGTGAAATTGAACGATTAATGCATTTGGTACATAACGGCAGGAATCATTCGCGGGTGGAATTGGATATCCAAACTGAGGCTGTGCGGACAGACCGTCATTTAATTTTCAGAAAATGTGGTCTATTTACAATACCGCCGTGTTCTGTTCCCATGAATAAATGGGTATCTGTGCCTGAGTGCGGGGGGAAAATTAAAATTATATTATTTGCGGGTCAAACTCAGGAACTCCTGTATTCAAAAGATCCATTTATTGAATACGTTGATGGACGTTTATGTAACGGGAGGTGGATGATTCGTGGATGGAATTCGGGAGACCGGTTTCAGCCGTTGGGAATGAGCGGAACAAAGAAACTCCATGATTTTTTTATTGATATGAAGATTCCATCATACAGGCGTTCGCGTATTCCCATTCTTGAAAATAATGGTGCAATCATATGGATTGTCGGTTATCGTATTTCAGAGCAATTTCGAGTGAAACCAACCTCACATAAAATCGTTCAACTTGCATGGGAAAAAAGTGAGTGAATGTTCTTTTAACATTATTGATAAATTAAGGGAAAAATGCATCAATGGAAGGAAAAAATCCTGAACAACAACCTCCCAAGGAAGGGCAATTCCAGTGGAAATCTCTTATTCCCTGGTTTTTATTGATTTTAATAGCGATTTCATTGGCCCAGTTTTTAAAACCTGATCACGATAAAATCATTGAAATAAAATTGTCTGAATTGGATTATTATATTCAGAACAATATGATTGAAGAGGTAGTAATCATTGAGAAAGAATTCCGAGCCACGTTAAAACTGCCGGAAACCAAGAAAAGCGAAGACGGGCGCGAAGTCAAATTCAAGCGGATAAAAACGACACTTCCCTTTATTGATCGTGAATTGATAACGAAACTGGATGAGATGGGGATTAAATACAATTATAAACAAAAAACGCTTGAATGGTGGCAATATGTATTGAATCCTCTATCCTGGTTGCTATTGTTTGTTGTCGTTTCTTTCTTTTTTCTGCGTCGGTTGCAGGGGGCCGGCGGTGGTCCAAAAGGAGTATTTAATTTTGGAAAAAGCCGTGCAAGACTGCTGACAGAAAATCTTCAGAAAGTGACATTTCGTGATGTCGCCGGTGCAGATGAGGCCAAACAGGAATTGGAAGAGATAATCGAATTTTTAAAATCGCCGGAAAAATTTCAGGTTCTGGGTGGACGTATACCAAAGGGTGTACTGCTTTTAGGACCTCCTGGCACAGGGAAGACTTTGCTGGCAAGAGCCGTAGCAGGTGAAGCGGGTGTGCCGTTTTTCAGTATTTCTGGGGCTGATTTTGTAGAAATGTTTGTGGGAGTAGGCGCTTCCCGTGTTCGTGATTTGTTTGAACAGGGAAAACGCAATGCACCCTGCATTATTTTCATCGATGAGATTGATGCGGTTGGTCGGCACAGGGGTGCCGGTCTGGGCGGTGGTCATGATGAAAGAGAACAGACACTGAATCAGCTTTTGGTCGAGATGGATGGATTTGAAGCCAATGAAGGCGTGATTCTGTTAGCTGCTACCAATCGGCCTGATGTACTGGATCGGGCTTTATTGCGTCCGGGCCGGTTTGATCGGCAAGTTGTCGTAGACAGTCCTGATGTTCGGGGGCGTGAAGGCATTTTAAAGGTGCATACACGTAAAACTCCGATTGCGAAAAATGTGAATCTTGAAATTTTAGCCAAGGGGACACCGGGATTTTCGGGTGCAGATTTGGCGAATATGGTAAATGAAGCCGCATTATTGGCTGCCCGTCGCAATAAAAAAAGTGTTGAAATGATTGATTTGGAGGAAGCCAAAGATAAGATCATGATGGGTGTTGAGCGAAAAAGCATGATTATAACTGAAGAAGAAAAGAGAAATACCGCTTATCATGAGTCGGGTCATGTGCTGGTATCCAAGTTTATTCCTGGTTCAGATCCAGTGCATAAAGTGACCATTATTCCCAGGGGACGCGCATTGGGATTGACATCATTTCTTCCAATCGATGAAAAGCATAATTACACAAAGGATTATTGTGAATCAGTAATGGCTCATTTGTTGGGGGGTCGGGCAGCAGAACTGATTGTGCTCAATCAATTAACAACTGGAGCCGGCAATGATCTGGAACGCGCAACAGAATTGGCGCGGAAGATGGTTTGTGAATGGGGGATGAGTGATAAACTTGGACCCATTACGTTTGGAAAGAAATCAGAAGAGATTTTTTTGGGGCGCGAAATTGCACAACACCGGGATTACAGTGAACAAACCGCGATCCTTATCGATCAGGAAGTGCGCCATTTTGTAGAAACAGCCGAGAAAAAATCAACGGATATTATTCGTAAGCATGAATCGACACTTCATACACTGGCTGAAGCTTTGCTGGAACGCGAAATTTTAGACGCGGATGAGGTTGATTTAATTATTCAAGGGAAACCACTGCCACCCAAACGCAAGGCTGCATCCGCACGGAAACGGAAACCCCGTCATAAAAAAGTAAAAGTGAAAAATGATTAAAGCGCCGTTTTTTTGATGAGTGATTGATTCGATTTTATGTTTAATCAATAATGACACTGTGACTCAGTCAGTTCCTTAGGGGGGGACGAATTATTAAAAAAATCAAAGATATCCTTTATACGGGTTTCATGGTTTCCATGTGCATCATTTATTGTGCACACAAAACCGAGAACCCGGTTTTAATTGGAAGCACACCGATAATTAAAAAAAATAAACAAGCTTCCATTGCGCTTTCTGATCATCTGAATGCCTCACTTTCGAATCTTCCTCAAAAATACGTACTGCTGACTGCGGATCATTTGCTGGATACTGCAGATCGGGACTCGGTTTTTCATAAGGCTTTCTGGCTGCATTATGCGAATCGATTAAAACTGGATTATCTTATTTTATCCTATTCAGAATCGAACCTTGGTATTGATTCTTTAAGTGTTGAATGCTGGAAAATGAATCCTGAAAAACACTTGTTATTTAGTCATACAAATTCCGTTCAGGAATTTGATTCCCTGCTGTTTACCTCTATTCAGGATATTCATGGATTATTTTACGGATCGAAACTGTTAAAATGTAAATTATTCCTTCCACCCCTTGATCAATCGGATTACTGGCAGGGACGCTATTATGCGATGTTTGATTCTATGAGCTTGGCAATTGATTATTATAACCTGGCGCTTCAGCAGTTGCCTGATTATTCATCCATTCTTTTAAGCAAAGGAAATGCTTTAGTCAACATAGGGCAGCGCCTACAGTCCCGGAAAAAAAATGCACAAGCTTTTTTTTTAGAAGCCGAAAGCGTGTTGGCTTCCATTCCAGATTCCTCGGAATTCAGGCTGAAAAGAGAGATGATCCGGGCTCATTTAAATGTTTGCCAGGCGTCATGGAATCGTGCCGAAGCTGCAATACGAGCAATTATGTTGATAGATCCGAATCAATCCTCACTTTATTTATTCATGAGTCGGTTGCATCCCACAAGATTTAAAAAATTTGGATTTTCAAACAGAAAACAATTGTATGAAAAAGCTTTAATGCTCAATCCGGCTTATGAAATGGCTTATTTGGCTCTTGGAGACTGGTATTATTTCAATAATAAAATTGAGACAGCAGAGTCTGTTTATAAACAGCTTCTTGATATTTACCCGCAGAGCATCGACGGATTGATGGCTCTCGGTAAATTGTATTTATACCGTAATGAATCTTTAAAACTGATTCATATCTATGAACAGGTTTACAAACTGAGTTCACAAAATCCTGATATTTTGTATAATCTGGCAATCGCTTATTATAATGGGCATGATTTTCAAAAAGCGTTGGAACTTTTCAAAAAAGCTGCTTCTGTATACAATTATGCGGATGCCTATTATTACCTCGGTGTAATTTATATGAAAAAGGAAGATTTTGACCAGGCATTAGAAGCATTTCGAAAACGGATTTATCTTAGAACAAGTTCTGAAGATACATATGCAAATGAAGCCGTTAATCATGTCTATCAGATACGGCAACAGCAGATGCAGAAGAGCAATACAAAAGATGACGCATAAAGAGAAAAAAAACAACTTTGCACTTCATTGCCGGGGTGCCATTTTAAATCTCGATGATCGAACCCATATTATGGGCGTTTTAAACGTCACACCGGATTCATTTTCAGACGGCGGTCTCTATTATAAACCGGAGCAAGCGGTCAAACGGGCACTGGAAATGGAGAAAGAAGGTGCAGACATGATCGATATTGGCGGAGAGTCGACAAGACCGGGTGCACAGCCGGTGCCCGAAGATCAGGAAATTCGGAGGATTATTCCGGTTATTGAATCTCTTTCTGATATTTTAAATATTCCTATTTCAGTCGATACCCGGAAATCCAAAGTTGCCCGTTATGCTGTTCAGGCGGGAGCAGCCATGGTCAATGATATTAGCGGATTGCGCTACGATTCAAACATGGCGGCTGTAGTGGCCGAGCTTGATATTCCGATAGTGATTATGCATTCAAGAGATGATCCGGCTATTATGCAGTCTCGTATTGACTATAATGATATTATTTCCGATATTTATATACATCTTTATAATAGTATACAAAAAGGACTCACCGCAGGTATCGATAAGCGAAATATTATTATCGATCCTGGCATCGGATTCGGAAAAACTGCGGAGCATAATTTAATTATTCTGAGAGAATTGAATCATTTTGCTGAATTGGGATATCCTATTCTGATCGGTGTGTCGCGCAAATCGTTTATAGGTAAAATATTGGGTGTCCCGGAGCGCGACCGGATCATGGGAACAGCTGCAGCGGTTGCAGCCAGTATTTTAAAGGGAGCCCATATTGTCCGTGTTCATGATATTAAAGCCATGAAGCAGGTCGCAACAGTTGCAGATCATATTCGGAGTTATTAGATGGGTTTTGATTCGGTATTATTGAAAATCTGGTTTGTTGAATTTCGAATCATTGATATTATTGATATTGCATTGGTCACGTATTTTCTTTATAAATTGTATTTTATGATGCGCCGTACCAGAGCTGTGCAGATGTTTATCGGTCTGGTGTTGATTATCGTGGTCTCGTTTTTGGCTCAGGCGACACGGATGCAGGAAATGACGTTCATTTTTCGAAATTTGAGAACAGTATGGCTGGTCGGATTTGTGATCCTTTTTCAACCGGAACTGCGCCGACTGCTGACCCATGTAGGACAGAGTCGTTTGTTCCGATTTTTTACGAAGGACCAGACAACCGCATTTGTGGAAGAAATGATCAAGGGAGTCATGGAGTTGTCAAGGCGCGGTTACGGAGGGCTAATCGTGCTGGTCCGTGATACCGGTTTGAAAAATATTACTGAAACAGGAATTTCTCTGCAGGCCAATGTTCATGCGTCTTTGATTGTATCCATATTCAATCCCCGTTCTCCTTTACATGATGGAGCGATTATCATTCAAAACCAGTTAATTGAATCAGCCAAATGTATTCTTCCGTTAACGAGAACACCTCAGCTTGACCAATCCCTGGGGACTCGTCACAGAGCGGCAATCGGTATTTCCGAAGAGTCGGACGCCCTGGTCATCGTTGTCAGTGAAGAGACGGGAAATGTCTCTGTTGTCGAAAATGGTGAAATGGTACGCGGACTGGATAGCGATACATTGCTGCAAACCCTGAATTCCGCTTTTTCTTATGGACTTCAATCGGATATCGCATAATATGAAGTATTTAAATACTATCATCATACTTATATTTTGTCTTGTTCTTCCTAATCATGGAGGACAAATATTTTTTGAAAAGCAGAGCCCGGATACTGCAGTGCTGCATATTCAATTTGATATGCCTCTGATTTTTCCCGTCAGAACCCGGCAAATGAATCAGTTGATTGCACCGCTTCAAAAAGAAAGCTGTCTTTTGCTGAGTTCAGACTCAAAAATTAAAATGGAAGTATTCAATGAGGTTTTAAAAGAATTTCAATCCCAACCGGTGGCTGCGGTCCTGGATATTTCCTTAGGTGATTCCACGTTTCTGGATCAGGACAGGGCCGAAATTTCCATGCATTATTATCAACAAAATTTTCTGGGACATTATCAGAATAATTCGGTTTTTCAGGTTTATTTTCCAGCTTTTATTCAAGATCAAAACAGCCAGGCTGTCAAATGGGTTGAGCAGCTTCAATTGAAATGTACAGGGAAAGCAATACAAGTTATTACCGATCCAGGTGTTCGAAAAGAAATCCTGAATTCATTGACCAAAAGAAATGGCTCCGATCAATTGACAAAAAGCCGAGCCTTCCCGTCAATTGCCAGATCCACTTCAAGTCTGACTGGTAAAAAAAGACTGAAAATTTGGATTCGTCAGGAGGGATTGTATGTTCTCCATCATGCCATGATCGAGGATGCAGGATTTGAAGTATCGGGGATGGATCCCAAATATTTTAGAATTTTCAATCGAGATGGCGAAGTGCCTATTCAGGTCATTGGTGGAGAAGACGGATCGTTTGATTTTGTGGATTATATCGAGTTTTACGGAGAACCTATTTGGGATAAGGAAGCCTCTGGTGAAAAACATTTACATGTTTACAGTAATGATAATATATATTGGTTGGAAACAGGAGATAAATTGGGTCTTCGTTTGGGACAGGAAGATGTGCATCCGATCAGTCAAGTCTCTTCTTCCTCTCGCTCATATCTTTTTACAGAGCATTTTGAAGAAGATCAGTATTTCAACCGGCTGCCTTATGCTGAAAATGTCACCGATGCGGATCATTGGTTTTATGGACCGGGCATTGCAGATGAAGAACAGAAACGATTTCTATTTGATCTTAAGCAGCCTGATGCATTTTCAACACAACTGGTTTCCATCCGTGTAAGAATGCGTGGTCAGTCCCAAAGTTATCAGAGTTTTGTGGCTGAAGTGTATTTAAATGATCACTATGTGGGACAATCCGAATGGAGCGAAAGAGAAGAAATCATTATTGAGAATAATAATTTCAGCCCCACTTATCTGAATGAATCGGACAACCGGTTAACAGTATTGAATAAAGCTTCTCAGGAAGCACTTACCTATATATATCTCGACTGGTTCGAAATCGATTATCCGCGTTTGTATCAACCCATTGATGATTATTTACGCTTTCATCCTCCTCCTTACAGTTCGGGAAAACAGATTGAATTCAGGATTGAGGGATTTACCGAGCCGGATGTCTCACTTTATAAAATTAATTCAAGCAGACTGGTGGGGAATGAGGTCCGTGAGGTTACCGATACGCTGGGTGTGACCACTTATACATTAATCTTTCAGGATTTAATTGTACAGGAAAACACGGAGTATTTAGCAGCCGGATTTCATGCAAAGCACCTGCCTGACAGCATGAGTTCAGTTGAATTCTGGAATTTATCACAGTCCGGCATCGGTGCCGATTATATCGTGATTGTTCCGGATGATTCATTAGGAGAAGAGATACTGAACCCGCTTTTGGAATTACGTCGGTCTCAAGGATTAAAAACGCTGGTTGTGAACATTGATACAATTTATAACGAATTCAACAGTGGCATTCCAGATCCCCATGCCATCCAGCAATTTCTGTCATACGCCTATGAATTCTGGAATCCACAGCCGAAATACGTTCTGCTGGTCGGAGATGGCTATTTTGATCAGCGTGCAAGCGCAGAGATGGGTAATCTTATACCGGTCTGTTTATATCAGACTTATAAATATGGTGCTGCCCCTTCGGATTACTATTACACGCTTTTAGCGGGTCATGATGATTTGCCTGATATTGCTGTAGGGAGGCTTCCGGTTCGTGATCCAGAAGCATTGAGCCGTGTCGTTGAAAAAATTGTCTCCTTTGAAAATAGTCCCTCCGATCTCTGGAAAAACCGATATTTAATGATTGGAGCAGGTGGTGCCAATGATGTTTTTCGATTACAGTCAGAAACCGTGATTCACGAAATATTGCCGCATTCTCTTTCACCCAAACGTCTTTATCTGTCAGGTAGCTTATCTGATCCCTACATCGGTGGTACAGAAGATTTGTTTCAGCATCTGGAGGACGGTGTGGCCATGGTCAATTTTCGTGGTCATGGGGGCGGAGCCATCTGGTCTGATGCAGGATTGCTGGATATTGATGATATCGAACTCATTGAAAATAGTCAAACCTTGCCCATTATGACCAGTATGACTTGCTTCACGGCAGATTTCGCAAGCGATCGCACCTGTCTTGGAGAAGGGCTTGTATGTCAGGAATTTTCCGGGGCAGTTGCTTTTTGGGGAGCGACCGGTGTCGGATGGACAATTACAGATTTTACTTTACTTAAAGAAGTATATCATCTTCTGGAGGATGGCGGGATTGCCACACTTGGAGAGTTGATCCGGCAGGCCAAAACAAATTTCAGGATGCTGAATAATGGAGATATTGATGAATCTGAAATTTATCAGTATGTTTTATTGGGAGATCCGGCAATGCGACTGCCTTTTCCCAAAGAAGATGTCAATTTTCAGATCACTCCCCGGTCGGTCGAACCGGGCACTGACATTCATGTGTTCGGAGAGACCGTCCCTTCATCGGTTACCTCATATTTTGAAATCACGGAGAACAATCTGGATGCCGTCAATTCCGAGTTATATCAAATCGGTCAAAATGATTGGCAGGTCAGTATGTCTGTTCCCGAAACAATGTCTCAGGGAAAAGCTGGAGTACGAACTGTATTTTGGGATGAATCGACTCATTATTTTTCACATGGATTTCAGTCATTTCAAATAGGCACTGTTTATTTTGATTCGCTGATGACAATCCCGCATCTTATTACGAATCAGGATTCGATTGGTTTCAGCGCGGTTATTGAATCATTGAATTCTCTGGATCAAATCTGGTGCGAAGTATTATATCCTGCACCTGACAGTATCCCGATGATCCAATCCGGTGTTCATCAATTCAAATCCCAATACCGAATCGGTCCTTTTTCACATAATCAATTGATTCAATATGTCATACTTGTGAAAAACTTGTCCGGATCTGTCTATTCCAGTGATACTTTAAGTACACTTGTTCAGCCCCTTCCGAATCTGACTGTGAAATCCATTGAATTGACAGGTACGGACAGGGTTTATCTTAAAACGATTCTGAGAAACTACAATTCTCTTTATCACTATTCGGATGATCCTGATTATGCTGAAACCAATACTTTGGATTCTGTCGTGATTCGTTATGAGATGCCGGATTTATCATGGGTCAGGTTCGATACAGTATCTATGCCCGGTATTCCGGAATATGCTGTTGAAATCCCATTTTATCCGCCGATGAAATATATGCAGATACTTGTCACTGTGAATCCGGATTCATCTTTGGCCGAGACCAGCATTCAGGATAACACGCGGCGTCAGACAATGCAATCCGACCGTTTTAATGTCACGCCTGAATTCGGATCCATGCTTCAGGAAAATAAAAATGGGTCAGTCGGTTTGGAAGGAAAATTTTACTGTACGATTCCTCCAGGCGCTATATCCGAGCCATCGGTCATGTTATTGAAAGATTCTATCGTCATTGAAGAGGATGATTCGGGAGACGATACGGTCTATGAGAAGTACTACCTCGATTTTCCTGAAATAAGCGGATATCCGAAATTAAAAAAGGATATGACACTGGAAATTCATGCCGCTAATTTTGATTCTGTCGGATTGACAAAAATATATCATACGACTTCTTCCGACGGAATTAAGGCTGTCATGACATACGAGAAGAAAAATAATATATTTACGGTAAAAACCTGTGACACCGGATTTTTTATTATACAAAAAACGGAGGATTATGAACCACCGACAATTGAAATTCAAATTGAGAATCAACCGTTTACAGATAACAGTTATGTCTCGAGAAATCCATCCATATCGATAATTATCCGTGATGAATCCGGAGTGGATATACGCCCGGGTAAGATTGTTATTGAATTGAACGGGCATATACAAAATGAATCTCAGTTTAGCATTCCTGATTCATTAAGCGACCAAAAACAGGTCATTGTAAGCTATCGTCCTGAATTAAAACCGGGAGATTATCAATTGTTGATTTTAGCTTCCGATATTCATGGAAATGTTCAGGAGCCGCAACTGTATCAGTTTAAAGTGTCGGATGTTTTTAATATTCATTACATGGGAAATTATCCGAATCCGTTTAAGCGTGAAACCACATTTGTCTATGTTTTAACTGAATCTGCAACTGAAGCATCATTAAAAATATACACAGTCTCGGGCCGGCTGATAAAAACATACGATCAGTATGGATTGGCCTCGCCCGATTATCATGAAGTGGTTTGGGATGGAACAGATGATTATGGCAGCGAAGTAGCAAATGGTGTATATTTTTTCAAACTGGAAGCCAAGACCTTCAAACAAAATAGACATGTTACAGGAAAAATTGCAAAAATTCGATAGACAGATGAGACTGAAAAAACTCATTTTTTTCGTCATTGCTGTGTTTGCGATTCCTTGCCTATCCGGTGATTATGGAGCGGCTTTTCTGGAAATCGGCGTGGGTGCCGAAGCATTGTCCATGGGAGGTGCCTATTGCAGCATTGTTAAGGATGGAACCGCTTTCTACTGGAATCCATCCGGATTGGGCCTGATTAAACATAGAATTTTGTCCGGGATGTACGGTCAGCAATTCGGCTCAATACAAAATCCATATGGTCAATTGCATTATGCTGGATTTGTGCAGCCCTTATCGGGTCATGCGGCCATTGCCTTTAACTGGATTCGGTTTTCTGTGGATGATATTCCTGAGTATCCAGATCTTGAAGGCGAATCTTTGCAGGATCGGTTGTATCATCCGTCATTGCGACCATCCGGTAATCCTGTTGGATATTTTTCTGATACTGAAGATGCATTTTTCTTTTCATTCGCAAAAATGCTGACTTCTCAGTTTAATATGGGGTGGAATTACCAGGATGTTCGTATTGATGTTCCAGTAGGTGTAAATTTTAAATATATTCGCCAGTCCTTATACAAAAATGAGGCCAGCGGAATGGGACTTGATTTGGGTGCAATGGTTCGCATCCATTTTTCCGATTTGCTGGTTTCCGATGAATTTGGAATATTCTCGTTTGGTATAAACTTACAGGATTTTACGACCACTCATCTGAAATGGGATACGCGGCATGAAGACAATATTCCTGTAAACGTCAAATGGGGGATTTCTTATCAGCAGCCGCTTCCATTTTCAAAACACCATCTGATATTTGCTTTTGACAGAGATACTCGCTGGCATCAAGATCGGCATTTCGGATTTGGATATACAGCATTTGGCTGTCTGGGGCTTCGAATCGGCCTGCATGGAAAAAATTTAACAGGAGGCGCAGGTATTCGGATCTGGAGAGTAGGCGTGGATTACGCATTTTTAACTCATGAAATTACCCATCTTCATCGTATCAGCTGTGATTTGAGATTATAGGAGGATTCAATGAAACGGCCTTGTTCTTTTTTCTTGATATTGGGGGGGCTTTTTGCTATCTTATCCTGTCAAAATAGCGGTATATCATCGGATGAGGAGTTATCTCCTGTCCATTTTGTGGCCAAGTCTGCAGAAAATGCATGGGCGGAAAAAGGGATTGATGCTGTTTCTGAAGCGGACGCTATTTACATTGAATGGCTTACATTAGAGGATTCGGAAATCCGAAAATATGAAATATACCGAAAGCACGAGGAAGACGAAGATTTTATGTTTGTCAATTCTGTCGAAGATACATTTTATATCGATCATGATGTGGAACTGAATAAAAAATATTTTTATTATGTTTTAGCAGAGAATTTTGATGGAATGAAAAGCGCTTCTTCCGATACGGTACATTATCAGTTGCTGGAGAAACCGAGTCGATTGTTTCCGTATGGAACCGTGAGTGAAACCCAAACCGTGTTTCAATGGGTGGATGTGAGCAAGCCGCAATATTATATCATCCGGGTGAAACAGGCAGAAAACGATCAGTCGATCTGGCTGGCCGGTGAAATTTTGCCGAATTATGAAAGCGATCAGCAGCAGGTTTTATTTAATAACAATGGTTCCGCAGAAGTGAATGAATTGAGTCTTGGGATAACATATCAATGGCGTGTGGATGTAGTCGGTCCGGGATCCAATTGCGGATCGGAAAGTACGTGGACATCCTTCATTATCCAGTGAGGATATTATGAAAAAACAAATGGTATTGATGTTTATTGCCGCCTTCATTCTTTTCGGGTCTCTCTATGCACAAAGCATTGGAGGACAGGTTCGCAGAAACAGTGCCGCTCAATATTATCTTGGGGAGGATGATGAATTACTTGTACCTGTGAATATCTGGGGATTTGTCAGGCTGCCGGGTCAGTATTTTGTTCCCAACAACACCGATTTGATTTCATTGCTTTCATTTGCAGGCGGTCCGACTGAAGATGCTAAAATCAGCAACATTCGTATCATTCGCAATGATCCCAAACAGGGAAGTTCTGTATGGAAAGTGGATGTGAAAAAATATATCGAGGCAGGTGATGAGCGTATTATTCCTCTGCTTCGGCCCGGGGATACGATTATCGTCAGCGGAACCACATTTCACTGGATCTCGAGATTTTTTGAATTTGTCGCACGTCTGGCCACGATTGCCCAGATATTTTACTTTGTTGCCATTGCACAAAATGCTTTAAACAATGAATAAAATCAAATAGTCGATTATGATGTTTCTTGAAAGAATGATTGAATATACGGAGCCGTTTCTATGAAAGGTGTTGTTCTTGCGGGTGGATTGGGGACACGATTGTTACCCTTGACGAAAGTCACCAACAAACATTTGCTGCCGGTTTATAATCAGCCTATGATCTATTATCCGATACAAACATTGGTCAGCGCGGGAATTGATGAAATTCTGATCGTTACCGGAGGGAACAGCGCCGGTGAATTTCTCCGGCTTTTGGGAAATGGTAAAGAATTTGGTCTGCAACATATCAACTATACTTATCAGGAAGGCGAGGGGGGGATTGCAGAAGCGTTGGGATTGTCAGAGCATTTCGTGGATGGAGAACCCGTTGTGGTTATTTTGGGTGATAATATTATCGAAGAAAATATCGGAGGCATGGTTCAGCGTTTTCAAGAACAGAGAAGAGGTGCTAAAATATTATTGAAGGAAGTGGAAGATCCCAACCGGTTTGGCGTTGCAGAGATCAGGGATAATCATATTGTATCCATTGAGGAAAAACCGGAACATCCGAAAACAAATTATGCCGTCACCGGTATTTATATGTATGATGCAGATGTGTTCCGTATTATTAAAACCTTAAAACCTTCCAATCGTGGTGAATTGGAAATTACGGATGTGAACAACGCTTATATCGACCGTGGGGTCATGGCCTTTGAAGTTTTAGAGGGATGGTGGACCGATGCCGGGACTTTTGAATCTCTTTATCGGGCCAATTGTCTGGTTGCATCGAAATGTTAAATAAAATGATAAATTACTTCTTCGTTTGTGGAGGAAGATATGCGTAGACGGTTTGTTTTATATTCGTTGCTGATACTTACCATTCAGGTCTTTGCTGTGCCGTTTCAGGGAGGCAAAGGATTAATCTATGTGCATTCGGCCAATATACTGAAAAAAGGCTATCTGGACGCCAGCGCAGGCACCCGGTATTTTGGAAAAATTGCCAGTTTCGGAGAATCAAAAAAAGCATATACACTATGGGTTGTAAAATGCTGTTTAGGTTTCAACTACGGCCTGAGTGAGCATGTCGAGCTGACCTTTGCTCCGGTACTGTACCAGGATACCAACAAAGGAGGGGAAGGTTTTTCCAAGGAATCTGTGAATTTTCCGGACGATCTGTTTCTGGGCGTCAAATTTGGTTCTTTTCAGAACCTTGAAAGCCCATATGTTTATGGCGGGCGTGTCATGCTGCGAATCCCCACGGCACGAACACATAATATCATTTACGAAGAATATACGGCTGGCGCTCTGGAGGTGCAGATATCAGGATTGCTTTCCTATTTTTCGAATGTCAGATTTCCGAATGCCGGCTGGTCCCTTCACGTGAATTTGGGATATCTCAATCACAATGATGTGGGACAACAATTAACCGAAACACCGGATGATCCGTCTCCGCAGACCATGAGTTCAGAATTGCTGTTTGGTATCGGGGCGCTGTTTCCTGCAGGACAGTTTGATTTTTCTGCTGAAATGAATGCCAATACTTTCCTGTCGCGCCCTCCGGTCACTGCTTACAGCAGAGAATATGCAAGTTATCTGACAGGCGGTGTATATTATAAACCCTATCCATGGCTGGTTTTACAACTGGGTATTGATGTCAGGCTGTTGTCCGATAAAGAGATCACAAATACCATTTTGTCTCCGCTTCCGCAGATTGACTTTCCCAATTATCCTTCCTGGCGTGGGATTCTCGGAGCAAAATGGTCGATACTACCAAAAGCACTTCGTGTGACGGATGAAGAAGAATTGCGCAGAAAAACGCGTGACCGCAGATCCATACTGGAACGTATCATTGAAGATCAGAAAGATACAGAAGATGCAGAAGAGGAATTGTCCCGGATTAAGAATGAGAGACAGCGTGTTGAACAGGAATTGGAACGGTTGAGAAAAATGCTGGAAGAAGAAAGACAGAAAGATGAATAACAGAACCATCCATTGCTGATCATTTTATCACAATCCTGCATTCAGTATTTTGCCGGACCGTTTCGTGATTGTTAATACATAAGATAAACCCTGTCTGAAAACAAGATAGGGTTTCTTTATTTGAAACAGGAGATAAAAGGTGAAACAGGTATCCATATGCGTTTTTATTTCATTGATTTTATTGAATAGACAATCTTTATTGTATTCGCAAACCTCAATGGCTGAAACCGCGTTTGATTATGGCAAAAGGTTGTATGGTGAGCAATTTTATGATCTGGCCGTACTTCAGTTTCAGGATTTTCTGGAACAGTATCCAGCCGGACCGGATGCCGGTGAAGCATGGTATTATCTGGGAGCATCGCAATTCCATTTGAAAGAGTATGAAAATGCCCAAAAAGCCTTTTTAAATCTTGTTGTGCTTTTTCCAAATTATCAAAAATGTCCGGAAGCGTACCTGAAGATAGCAGAATGCTTTCAGGGAATGAAAAAAAACGATGCTGCAGTTACTTCATTTCAAAGGGTTTACGAATTTTATCCTGAGCATGAAATGGGTCAGGAGGGCTTGTACCGGGCAGCAAAACTGTTATTAAACTTGAATCAGATTCAGCAAGCCTCGGGAATTGCTCAGAGATTGCAAAACCAACAATTGAAGTATGAGCTCCGTTCGCGTCTGCAATTTCTGCTTGCCAATATTTATGTAGAGAAAGACCGATCTGAAGATGCTCTGAATATATTAAGGTCAATATATAACAAGGGAATTCGAAAAGAAGACCGGCCAATCGCAGGGCTTCAGATGGCTTCGATTTATTCGCGTATGGGACTGTTTGATCAGAGTCTTGCCTTGTATCGGGAACTCACTAATATGAGTCAATATGATTCTGTAAAACAAGCGGCTCTTTATCAAAGTGGCCTGATTGCATATCGTCTCCAGAAATTGCAGACAGCAGAAGAGCAGTTTCACAATCTTGCTGAGATCAATCCGTCTTTTAATCAGATGGCATCTGTTTATTATTATCTCGGAATGATTGCTGTGCATGCGTCACGTTTCTCGGACGCTGTCGATTATTTATATAAAGCAATTGAAACCTCGAATTCTTTGAAAGCTCAGCAGGATTATCGTATGGAGATTGCAAAAATAGCGATTCAAAATAATGATTACGATATGGCTGATTCGTCTTTACAATGGATTCTGAAGCATCGCGAAAATGATTCAAAATATTGTCAGGCGTATCTTTTTATGGCTAAATCTCTATATCAGCAAAAAGAATACGAGAAAGCATTTTATTATTATCAGCGAGTGATCCAGACAGATCCTGATGATCCGATTATTCCCTATATTCTGATGAAGAAATCAAATAACTATCTTGAACGGGGAATAATACAACAAGCCTGGTCCATTTTAAGAGAGATATGGGAACGATATCCCGATTCAGAATTGGCGCCGAAAGCCCACTTTCTGTATGCAGAAAGTCTGGCAGAAGAAGGCGATTGGAGCGAAGCCTCTCGTGAATACCAATTCATCATTGAGAAGTATTCGGGTTCCGATGATGCAGATTCCGCATCTCTTAGAATGAATCATGCAGAAGGAAGATCCGTTATCCTTGATCCGCAGGAAATCGTTTATTATCATTCTTTAACATTAAAAGTCATTAAACAACCGGATGATTTTGAGAGTTGCCTGCAATATGCTGTTTTTCTGATCGATCGGATTCATCTTTATTCTCAGGCCCTGCCATATTTAAGACGATGCATGGCTTTTCAATCTCAAAAGGCAAAAGTCCAATATTATTCCGGATTGGCATACTTCAAATTGTATCAAATGCATCGACAGAGGGCGGACAAGGACAGTGCTTCCAGATATTTTACAAACATTATAAAATCCCAAACGGCCAGTCTGTATGCAGTGAATGCCGCTGAAAAATATTCAAGTCTCATGCAAGAACCTGAATCGAAACTGATACAGCGGTATAAATTGTTACTTCCGAATGTTACAGACAGTATAAAACGGTGTCAATTGGTCCGGAAGATGGGTCATTACTATTTTAAAAAGGATTCTTTGGAGCAGGCCCAACATTATTTTCAATTATGGGTGTCTGAATATTCTGATCTGAATCCGGAACTGGCACACTATTATTTGGCTTGTATCCAGCAGCGGATGGGAAATGAGCGAGAAGCGGATTCGATGTTTAATATGCTTGAACAAAATTATCCGAAACATTCGAAAATGCCTTATCTGCTCTATTATCGAGGTCGTTTTGCCCTGCGTCACCAGAAATTGTCCGACGCGATTGCCTTGTATCAGCGTGTCCAAAATGATTATCCTTATACCAATATAGCGGACAGCGCAGACTATTATCTGGGCGAGATATTCATTGATAAGAAACAATATAAAAAGGCTGTACGCCTCTATTCTAAAATTATTCAAAAAGACAGCTTGAAATCACTGGCTTATGAAGCGGGATTAATAGACGCATTGCCAACAATGCATCCGAATGCATTGATTGGTCTGGCAAAGGCATATGAAGGATTGGGTCAGTATGCCAAAGCGGAGTCTATCTATTTTAAGTATCATGATTTATATACCTCTGGTCGAGTGGTCACATTTTATGCGAATTTGGCCAGAATTGCTGAAAAACAAAACCAGTATGAACGTGCAATCCAATATATTCAGCAAATATTGAATAAAGAATATTCCGATGGTTTTTATGAAAGACTGGGAATATTGTATGAAAAATCCGGAGACTATGATCAGGCCTATACTGCCTACCAGAAAGCCCTGGCCTGTATCAGGAAAACAGGACGAGAAGCCATCCTGAATCAAAAACTCATTCTTTGTTTACTGAGACAGAACAAATTGCCGGAAGCCGATGTCCGAATTAATGTTTTTAAAAAGTCGTTTAAAAAACAGGATGATTTTGATTCTCTGATGGCCGAAGTTTATCTGGAGAAAGGAAAAAGCCAGTTCAGACAAAAAAATTTCAAAGAAGCTGAAGCGCTTTTTGATGATGTACGTGATAAATTTAAAAAAACACCTTTTCGCATTCAGGCGGAACTGGAGCTTGGGCGGACATTGATTGTCACCAATAAAATAGATGATGCTTTGGATCTGCTGACACGCATGGTTGAAAAATATAAGGATGATCCCGTATATTTTCAAGTCTACCTGAATCTGGGGGACCTCTATTTTAAAAACAGGCAGTATGAGAATGCTTTAAAGGCATTCAAGATTGTACAGAAGGACAGCATTCATTCTGATAATCAGCAATTGGCTGATCGATATTTGATTCGTGTTTATGAGACCATGGGATTTTGGGAGGCTGCATTGGCATTGGCTCGACACTATATCGCAGAATATCCTAATGCGGAGGATAGAATTCAAAAAAAGGTTCAAATCGGTAATTTATACATGCGCCTTAAAGATTATAACCGTGCCATTGATCAGTTTCAAAAAGTTCAGATCGAGGCGGACTCGGAAACGGAAGCCGAAATTCAGTATTGGATTGGTAAATGTTATGCAGAAATGGGACAATTGGATCGGGCGATTCTGGAATATTTAAAAGTGAAGTATGTTTCTAAACCTACCAAGTTGCCTTGGGGATCCACTGCATTGTATGAAGCGGCCATGGCCTACTTGAAATTATATCAGCCATGGAAAGCCAGAGTTATTTTTGAAAAGATCGTTCGCTACGAAGGTGCCACCAGCGATCTGGGACGCATTGCAAGGCAACGTATCGATGATATTGATCAGGGTAAATTTGCGAAAGGGAATTGATGCTTGATACGATATTAAAGCGTCAGCTTCATTCATTAATACAAGAGGCGTTTCATGAAGATCTGGAAGATCGAGGCGATATTACATCGATTTCCACTCTCAGCGAGGACATATGCGGAAAGGCGGAATTGATTTTAAAAATGAAAGGTGTAATCGCTGGTTTGCCGCTTTTACAACCTATTTGTCACTACATCGATTCCGATATTCAGATTCAGTTATTCACTGAAGACGGTCAGATGCTACCATCCGGCTTTACGATTGCAAAATTCAGAGGAAGCCTTCGAAGTATTTTAATTTGTGAACGGACCGCTTTGAATTTTTTACAAAGGTTATCAGGCATTGCCACTATCACAAAACAATATGTCGACCGGATCTCTCATACAAAGGCCAAGATATTAGATACCCGTAAAACCACACCGGGACTTCGCGCCTTAGAAAAATATGCGGTGTGCCAGGGAGGTGGCATGAACCATCGAAGCGGATTGTTCGATATGATTCTAATTAAAGATAATCATATTGATGCCTGCGGAGGGATCGATAACGCAATCACCCGATGTTTGAATTATTTAAAGCTGAAAAAGATGACGGTTCCAATTGAGGTGGAGACACGAACGCTCCATGAAGTCCGTGAGGCACTCAGGTTTCCTATTCAGAGAATTATGCTGGACAATATGTCTGTTCAAACCATGTCAGAAGCGATCAGGCTAATCAACGAAAGGATAGAAACTGAGGCATCGGGAAATATCCGGCTGGAAAATGTGAAAAAAATTGCTGAAACAGGTGTGAATTTTATTTCTGTCGGTGCGCTGACACATTCAGCAAATGCCCTTGATATTTCAATGGATATCGCAAAGGAATAACATATTATCGATTTTATTTAAAGGGGATATTCATGAAGCTTTGGATCTATATATGTATTCCTTTCACCCTTATGGTGTTTTGTATTAAAAAGCCAGCGGTTATTGAAAAATCACATGAAGATACAGTATTTCATCTCAATGAACCTCTGCCGAATGATCCAAGTGCTATTTTTGGAAAACTGGATAATGGATTGCGCTATATCATTCGCGTCAACCGAGAACCAAAATGTCGGGCTGAATTGCGTTTGGTTGTAAAGGTCGGATCTGTTCTGGAAGAAGCTCATGAAAAAGGGCTGGCGCATTTTTGTGAGCACATGGCGTTTAACAGTACCCGGCATTTCGACAAAGAGACGATCGCCCGTTATCTGGAATCGACCGGCATGCGTTTCGGACCGGACATCAGTGCATATACCGGTTTTGATGAAACAGTGTTTATGCTCGAGTTGCCCGCAGACAGCCTGGAAATCATGGAAACAGGATTCCAGATTCTTGCGGATTGGGCGCATTGTATTCAATTTGAATCAAAAGAAATTGATCAGGAGCGCAATGTCATTCTGGATGAATGGTGCTCCGGGCGCGGGGCGGGTGCAAGAATTCGGGATCGACAGTTGCCGGTTTTATATTTTGGATCCAAATATGCCGATCGTCTTCCCATGGGTGATCCTGCAGTGATTGACACGTTTCACTTTCAGACTTTAAGGCAATTTTACAAGAATTGGTATCGTCCCGATTTAATGGCAGTAATTGCAGTCGGGGATTTCGATCCCTCGTGGATAGCAGAAAAAATCCGTTGCTATTTTAAAGGCATTGTCAATCCTCAAAACAGAGAGCCACGTCCGTATGCTTCTATCCCGGATCATTCGGATATTAAAGTGTCTATTGCAACGGATCCTGAAGCCACTCAAACTCAAATTAATCTGAACTATAAGTATAATTTTTTACCGAAAACAACCGTTTCAGATTACCGGCGGACCATCGCTGAGACTTTATATAATCATATGTTCAATAAGCGCTTAACCCAATTAGTAAACAGTGAAGATCCACCCTGTCTGGCGGTTTTTTCTGGCCACAGTCACCTGACTCCTCAAAAAGGTGTCTATACATTGAACGCGTTTGTCGACAACAGTGAGATCCCGCGTGGTTTAGAGGTAATGCTTAGAGAAGTCCGTCGTGTGAGGCAATTCGGTTTTACAGAGACCGAGCTGGAAAAAGCCAAAATGAATGTGCTTCGCAATATTGAAAAAGCAGTTCAGGAAAGAGACAAAATCGAGTCTTCTGAATACATTTCAGAATATGTTCAACATTTTGCAAACAGCGAACCGGTTCCTGGTATCCTGCATGAATACCGACTTTTTCAGCAATTTGGTTCCGGGATTTCTCTTCAGGCTATAAATGAGTTGGTCGAGGAACAGATCGGGAACGGCAATCTGGTGATTCTGCTCAGCGGTTCAGATGAATCAAGTTTATTTTTTCCGGATGAATCCAGTATCCTTCAAATTTATAATGATATTCAGACAATGGAAATTGCTGCATACGAGGAAAAGACAGACGATCAGATGCTTTTATTGGAATTGCCCTGCCCCGGTGAGATTTTAAAAAATGTTCGGATAGAACCTTTGGATCTGACCGAATGGTATTTAAGTAATGGTGTCCGTGTTATTCTTAAGCCCACCGGGATTAAAAATAACGAAATTCTTTTTAAGGCAGGCAGCAGGGGAGGATACTCGCTGGCTCCTGATTCGTTATCGCTCGCAGCTTCTGTAGCTGCTTCAATAATTGAAGAAAGCGGTGTGGGCAAGTTCGATCAAATGTCGCTTCAGAAGAAACTGTCTGGAAAAGGCGTACATGTTGTTCCCGAAATCGACGGACTGACGGAAGGCATGTCCGGACAATGTCCTCCCGGCGATATGGAAACTCTTTTTCAAATGATCTATTTGTATTTTACTTCTCCACGCAAAGACACGACTGCATTTTTATCTTACAAGAATCGCATCCGGAGTTTCTTAAAAAACCGTAATGCCAGACCCGAATCGGCTTATGAAGATACGATTCAGATGACCATGGCACAGTATCATCCCAGAAAACGTCTCTG
>Ga0272442_10001444_pt1 | contig 36261 bp, 26 predicted proteins | sample SSMForm2O_FD_200262 | JGI IMG/M metagenome (GOLD analysis project Ga0272442, IMG submission 200262) | Marine sediment archaeal communities from Little Sippewissett salt marsh, Falmouth, MA, United States - SSM-Form-2O | ecosystem: Environmental > Aquatic > Marine > Wetlands > Sediment ... | reverse complement strand
CTACGTGTCCTTGAGCCGTGGCCCCGAACTTCACGTGCTGCCGGATGTGGCGGGCCTTTCGGAACGGCAGGCAGCCATTGTGCTCGAGCGGCTCGGGTACGAAGTGGCGGTCGAACGGACGACCCACACACTCGAGGGGGGTAAGGCCATCCAGACGCGGCCGGAGGCAGGGACCGAATTGGCGGTGCCCGCCGAGGTCACCCTGGTGGTCAGCGAAGGGCGTCCCGTCGTGCAGGTTCCCGAACTGGTTGGCCGACACGTGGATGACGCGCAGGGCGCTCTATCCGGGGCGGGCCTCGAGCTCGGGGCGATCACTTACGATCCGCAGGCGCTCGAGGCGCCGGGCAGGATCGTGGGACAGTATCCCCCCGCAGGCTACAGCCTGCGGGAGGGAGGAGCGGTCGAAGTGAGAGTGGCGGGTGACGTGAACCGGGTGGATCCGACGCGCCGCTGGTTCGAGCGCCAGGATCCAGACAGTTGACAGGGTCGGTCGGGCCGTGAACTGGCAAGCCATGTTGCGGAACCACTGGCCGTACAAGCTCGGTGCGTTCTTCATCGTTTTCCTGCTGTGGCTCGACCTCACGGCGGGGGAGCGACAGTCGCAGGAGGTGCTGACCCGGCTCGTCATCGACGTCCAGGACTCCGCCTGGGTTCTGCTGGATGCGCCCCGTGAGGTCGCTACCACGTTTCAGGGCCGGAATCGTGATCTTCTGGCCCTGATAGGCAACGACCCGGAGGTCCGGATCGGCATCCGGGAAGTGACCGGTCCCGTGATGCGAGTGAACCTGGATCCGGACCAGGTGGTGTACGATCGGGACCAGGGTGTGCGCGCGACGCTGGTCGTGCCCACCTCCATCGAGCTGCAGCTGGAGCAGCTGGCGGAGCGCCGGGTGCCCGTGATCCCGGACCTCGTCACGGTCCCCGCCATGGGTTTCACGGTGATGAGACCTCTGCTCGTCGAGCCGGACAGTGTGACCATCAGGGGGGGGGCGTCCCAGGTCGAGACCATCCGCCAGGTGTCCACGCGCAGGGTTTCGCTCGAGGATCTGCAGCACGCGGTCATGCGCGACGTCCCCCTGGAGGTACCCGCGGGGACACGCGGAATCCAGATCTATCCTCCCAGCGTTCTGGTGACCGTTCCGGTGGATTCGCTCGTCGTGCGACAGGTCCGGCTTCCGGTTCGAGCCACGGGCTCTGCCGCGGCCCGAGTCCGACTGCGGCCCGATTCGGTGGATGTCGTGGTGCGCGGCGCGGCTGCCGCGGTGCAACGGCAGCTCGACTCGGTATCGTGGGTGACCGTGCAGGTGGACGCCGTACCGACGGGTCCCCAGCTGGCGCCCGTGGTGGTGGAATTGAGCACAGGGGGGTTGGTGTCGGCTTCGTCGCGACCTGAAGAGGTAACGGTCAGACCGGAAGGTTCGTGAAGCATGAGCTTCCGGGGCGGGCCGGTCCTCGGGATCGAGTCGTCGTGCGACGAGACGTCAGCCGCCGTGGTCCTCCAGGGTCGGGTCACCGGCCACGTCATTCTTTCCCAGGACGCGCATGCGGTTTTCGGCGGTGTCGTCCCGGAGATCGCCGCGCGCCAGCACCTGGCCCACATCGATGGAGTCGTCGCGCAGACGCTGGACGAAGCGGGAGTCAGGCCCGCGGACCTGGCCGGGATCGGGGTTACCGCTGGCCCCGGACTCGTGGGCGCTCTCCTCGTCGGTTTGAACTGGGCCAAGGGGTTCGGTTACGCGCTTGGACTTCCCGTGGTGGGAGTGCACCACATGGAGGCCCACCTGTTCGCGAACTCGCTCGAGTCTCCCGAAGCCACACCACCGTTCGTCGCGCTTCTGATCTCGGGTGGTCATACGCTTCTTCTGCACGCCTCAGAGTGGGGGACGTACGAGCTGCTGGGCAGTACAAGGGACGACGCGGTAGGCGAGGCTTTCGACAAGGTGGCCCGGCGACTCGGCCTGGGCTTTCCCGGCGGCCCGGAGATCGAGAAGTTGGCTCGGCAGGGCTCGGCGGGGACGTACAGGCTCCCGCGCCCGATGCTATCGACCCGTGAGGGACCGGGGGACGCCGGCTACTTCGATTTCTCGTTCAGCGGACTCAAGACGGCCGCTTCGCTGCTGATCGCGGAAGTCGAACAGGCCGAGGGCGGGGACCTCGATACGGCACGCGCCCACGTAGCGGCCGAGTTTCAGGCTGCCGTGGTGGAAGTCCTGGTCACGAAGACGATGCGGGCGGTCGAGCATACGGGGTGCCCGCGCGTCCTGCTGGGCGGAGGGGTCGCTCGGAACGGTCCACTTCGTGAGCGGCTGGCGGCCGCTCTCGAGCCGACGGGCAGCATGTTCGCCCCGTCGCCGAGGCTATCGACGGACAACGCGGCGATGGTGGCCCGGCTTGCCGAGTACCGCCTCCTGGCGGGACAGGTTGACGGGCTGGACCTCAACGCCGATCCGGCCCTGTCGTTTCCGGGCCTTTCGTAACGCGAACCGAAAGTAAGACATGTATCCGGAATTGATCACGCTCGACCTGCCGGTCCTCGGCCGATTCACCATCACCACGTTCGGTGTGATGATGGCGATTGCATTCCTGGCGGGTTACCAGGTGATCCGGGTCGAGCTCAGGCGACAGGGCAGGGACGAGCAGCTGGCGGGTGACATTCTGCTCGGGGCCCTGGTGGGCGGTATCCTGGGGGCGAAGATCTACTACGTGCTCCTGAACTGGCCGCTGACGGTCCACGACCCGATCGGTATGCTCACCAGTCGATCGGGCCTGGTGTGGTACGGCGGCTTGATTGGTGGGGCGTTCGGCGTGATCTGGATGCTCCGCCGCCGGGGTCAGAACATCGCCGAGATGGCCGACGTCGCGGCCCCGGGACTGGCCCTGTCGTATGCCCTCGGCCGGGTGGGGTGTTTTCTGGTGGGGGACGACTACGGCCGCCCCACCGACAGCTGGGTGGGGATCGCGTTCCCGAACGGCCAGCCGCCCTCTACGGCCGGCAATCTTCGGCGCGCCTTCGGAGTGGACATCCCCGCCGAGATACCGGATGGCCAGGTTCTGTCCGTCTATCCCACGCAGCTGTTCGAGACCGGCATCTCGCTGGTGATCTTCTTCGTCCTGTGGAGACTCAGGTTCCGCGACAGGCGGGCCGGCTGGCTGTTCTCGCTGTGGCTCGTCCTCGCGGGCTGCGAACGCCTGTTCATCGAGTTCTTCAGGGCCAAGGACGACCGCTTCTTCGGCGCTCTGTCCCTGGCGCAGGTCCTCAGCATCGGGCTGATCGGCCTGGGTGCGTGGCTCATGAGTCGCCTGGGATCCGACACGAGGGAGACCTCGCGGAAGTGAGGACCGCCTGGCGCGCGATCGCGATGGGTGTCGCTCTCGTGGCGATTGGATCGAGTGACGCCGCCAGCCAGACGTTCGTGGATCCGGAAGTGGTCAAGATCACGTTCGACGGGAACGAGGCCTTCCCTGATGGCGATCTCGGCAGCGCCATCCTGACGAGCGCGACGCGTTGCCGGACCTTCCTGTTCGTCTTTCCTCTTCCTTTGTGTCCCCTGACCGACTGGGGTATGGCCCACATCCGGGAATACCTGGACGACGGAGAGTTGCCACTGGACGTGCTCCGGCTGCGGCTCTACTACCGCCAGCGCGGCTTCCGGGCGGCGACGGTGGACACGACGGTGACGAGAGACGAGAACAGGGTCAGTATCCAGTTCGACGTGGTCGAAGGCGAGCCGACACGGATTCGGACGCTCGAGGTTGTCGGTGGGGAGGACTTCCTGGATTCCGCGGCCGTGGCCCAGGACCTGCCGCTCAGGGTGGGAGATCCTCTCGACCTGGTGGCGCTGGGCGAGGGTGAGCGGAGCCTCGCCGAGCGGTTGCGCAAAGACGGTTACGTCCAGGCCCAGGTGCTCCGGGAGTACTTCATTCCGAGTGAGTCACTCCAGGCAGACGTGACCCTTCGGGTCGAGCCCGGGCCGCGGGTGAGGGTGGGTGAGGTCATCATCGCCGGCTCGGGCGACATCGGGGACGGGGTAATCCGGGAGTTGCTCCGCTTCGATTCCGGAGACTGGTTCAGCGGGGATCGGATTCTCGAGAGCCAGCGCAGCCTGTACAGCCTCCAGGCGCTTCGCTGGGCGAACATCTCGTCGGAGCGTCGGTCGGATACGGACACGCTGATCGACTTGCGGGTCGATGTGGCGCCGGCCCCCAAACGATCCATCGAGACTGGTGCGGGCCTGCAGACCGACGAGTGCGTGCAGGGCCAGGCCAGCCTGATCTACAGGAACTTCCTCGGCGGTGCCCGCATCCTCAGGATCACCGGGCGCGTGTCCAACCTGCTCGCAAGCGAGTTGCAGGGTCAGTTTCCCTGCACCGACGTCAGCGATAACGAGGTCTACCAGGAGCTCAACTACTTGCTCGACGTGGGCTTCGAGCAGCCGGTGTTCTCGGATGGGCGCAACAGCCTGCGAGGCAGCGTATTCGCCGAGCGGGAAACCGTGCCTGACCTGTACGTGCGCAATGCCGTAGGTGGACAGCTGTCCTTCAGCCGGCGCCTGCAGCGCAACATGCAATTGACCCTGGGCTACCAGCCGGCACTCACCTCGTTCGCCGAGGAGTCGGCCGACATCTACTTCTGCGTCAACTTCGGCGTGTGTGACCCGGAAGACATCCAGGTCCTGTCCGACGCGAACTGGCTGTCCCCGATCACCGCCCTGTGGTCCTACGACCGAACCGACAACCCGTTCGCCGCCACCCGGGGATGGTACCTGGCGGTCGAGTTCGAGAACGCCGGCGACCTGACGCTGTCCGACTACCAGTACACCCGGGGCACCATTGACGGCGCCGTCTTCCGTCAGGCCGCGCAGAAGGTGGTCATCGGGGCTCACCTCCGGACCGGCGCGATCCTGCCGTACTCGGGCAACGTATTCGAAGGGGGTTTCACGTCGGGTACCATCGTCCATCCGCAGAAGCGCTTCTTCGCCGGCGGACCGCAGAGCGTTCGCGGCTTCGGGCTGAACCTCCTGGGGCCGACGGTTCTGGTCCTGGAAGAGGCGGATTGTGGGGCCTACGTCGACTTTTCGGAATGCGCGCAGGACGTTCCGCCCACCGCGTTCAACGAGCGGCCGTTGGGCGGGAATTCGGTCTTCGAGGGAAGTATCGAGGCCCGGTTCCGCGTGGGGGACCGGTGGACGGTGGCCGGCTTCGTGGACATCGGGCAGGTATGGGAGACGGTCGACGACCGTGATCCGATTGTGGCCACACCCGGCGCGGGAGTCCGATTCCGCAGCCCGGTCGGCCCGCTGCGCCTCGATATCGGGTACAACCCGACGGGCTCGAGCCTCAAGCCCGCGGTGGTAGTGCTGGAAGACGGCTCGATCGAAGAGGTCCCGGAGCCGGTAGCGTATGATCCCTTCACCTGGGACGACCCGTCGACGCTGACGGAAGTCTGGCGCCGCATGCGGATTCAGTTCTCGATCGGTGAGGCGTTCTGACGTGGCCCGTCTGACGAGAGCTCGCGAGCAGCGAGCGCGGGATCGGGAGTTCCGGACTCCCTTCGGCATGCCCCGCCGCTGGTGGCACCTGACCAAGGTGGTCGGGCGCTCGATGGCCGTACTCATCGGTCTTGCCAGTCTTACGGCTGCCGGAGCCGTACTCCTCCTGAGCCAGACGGTCGTGGGCCGTTCCGTGGTGGCGACACAGATCGAACACCTCTTGGGTGACGTGGTCAACGGCGAAGTCCGGGTCGGCCCCATCCTGGGCGGAAACATGCTCACCCGGATCCACCTGGCCCACTTCGAGATCCTCGAGTCCGACGGAACACCGTTCGTTCAGCTCGACAGCGTGCGGGTGAGCTACAACCCGCTCGGCTTCCTCATCGGGACCTATCGATTCAGCAACGTCACCGTGGAGAACGCACAGATCTCGCTGCTCCAGGCCGAGGACCGCAACTGGAACTTCGATCGCCTGTTCGGAGACGATCCGTCCGAAGTCGAACTGCTGCCGGACTCCGCGATGGTCTCTGACTCGACGCGTGCGCCCGGCCGGACCAAGGTGCTTCTCACTGACCTCAACATCCGGCGCGGCAGCCTCCTGGTTACCACCCCCTGGGCCGCCGACAAGCGTGGTGCGGAGCGTGACTCGCTGGTCGCGCAGGGATTGCGCGGTGACAAGCTGTGGCGTGTGGTTCGGGTCGGGCCCGGTCGCTGGGTTCGCGAGATCCGCCTCGACTCCCTTTCCGCCGGATTTCCACTCCTGCGAATCGTCGACCCGGTTCGGCCCTTCCGCATCGAAACCACGGGAATGGCGACCGCCGCGTCCGTCGTGACCCAGACACTGGACGTTCGCCGGTTTGACGGAACCGCCACGTTCCGTGACACGATCGCCGTTGAAGTAGGGACACTGGAGACCGAAGGAAGCGTACTGGCGGGCTCCGGCTGGATCGTACCCGACGACCCGGAACAGTTCCGGTTCGGGCTCGACGCCGACCCGATCGAACTGGGTGACCTCAGGTGGCTGCCCGTGCCGATGCCGAGGCAGGGAAGCGGTCCGGCCCGGATCGATCTGTGGACGAGGGGCGAGGTGATCGTTGTCGATGTCTCGGGCGCCGACGCCCGGTCCGGTGACTCGAGGATTCGCGGATCGTTCGTGCTGGCCCTCGAGACCATGCCCCGATTCGAGAGCCTGGACCTCCTGCTGCAGCCGCTCCGCCTGAAACTGGTGGACGACGTTCTCGAGCGTGAATCCCTCATCGACGGGTACATCACGGGTGCCTTTTCCGGCACCGGCCCGCTGGACCTGATGCAGGTCCACGCCGACCTGACGCTCAACGCGCTGGACTACAGTGTCCCTCCCTCGTTTCTCACTGCCGAGGGTGGACTAGGGATCCTGTTGCCGCGCGATCTGCAGGACCTGCGCCTGACGTTCCTGGAATTCGATCCGCAGTGGACCCGAATGGTAGGCCGATCGCACCGCCTGGAAGGGCGTATCGAGGGCCGAGCGACGATGACGGGCACGGTAGGTCAGTGGCTCGACTTCGACGCCGACCTGGTCCACCAGCTGAACTCGGGCGAAACATCCCACGTCTCGGGCTCGGGTAGCGTGGTGCTGGAGGACGAACCGGGGGTGACGGTCGAACTGCTGGCCGAGCCGCTCTCGCTGGCTGCCCTGCAACCCTACGCGCGACCGGACGTGGAGCTGGTTGGCGACGTACGGGGACCGCTTTCGGCCCGCGGCCTGTTCTCGGACTTGCGAGTGCTGGCCGATCTCAGAACTCCGCGCGGACTCGTGAACTTCGACGGTCGTTTCGACCTCATGGCCGAGGATCGGAGATACGACGCACGGCTGACCGCCCGCGACATCCAGCTCCGGCAGTGGGTGGAGCAGGCGCCGTCCACGCGACTGGCGGTCGAGGGAAGGGTGCGGGGTGTGGGCACCGACCCGGCGACCCTCGAGGCCACATTCGACCTGACCATCCTTCAGTCTCTCATCGAGGGGGCGCGGGTCGATTCCAGCCTGCTCCGTTTCACGGTTTCCGATGGGCTGGCGGTGGCCGACACGTTTGCCATCCAGACCGACGCCGGCCGGGTCAGGGGAAGAGGCACGTTCGGCCTTGCCGAGGAGACGAGCGGGTCCTTGATCCTGGACGTGTCCTCTCCGAACCTCGCGTCGTGGAATCGGTGGATCGTTCCGGGCCGCAATCCGGCGCGTCAGGATACGAGCCTCGAGGGCTTGTTCGCCGCCTTCCGGGGGGACGAGCGTGTCGATGCGGGTGCGGTTGAGCCCTCCGCCGCTGAGCCACCCGACACGATCGCGGGATCCCTGGAGGCGCTGGGCATCCTGTCCGGCAACATCCAGGACTTCGAGTTCGGAGGGCGCCTGCACGGCCGGGATGTGAGCTACGGGCCGATCAAGGCAGACTCGGTGGTCCTGACCGTCGACATCGAGGACCCGCGCGTGCTGGATCAACTGGCCGTCAGCGCCACCGTGTGGCAACTCACGGGAAGTGGCACCACACTCGACAGCGTCGATGTCGTGTGGGTCCGGGAGGACTCCACCCGGAGCGACCTGGATCTGTTCGCGAGACGCGGAGCCAGCCTCGAGTTCGATACCCGGGTCAGTATCCTGTGGACGGAAGCCGAGAAACGCTTCGGGTTGGAGAGGCTCGCCGCCGGACTCGGTCCCGATCGCATGACCCTGTATGGCCCCGCCGAGATCGTGTGGGGAAGCCAGGGCTTCTCTTCAACCGGACTGTACCTCCAGGGCGAGGATGGTGCCGGCCTGCGGGTCGAAGGGACCGTTCCGGACACTGGAGCCGCTGACCTCGCTGTCGAGATTCGTGGGTTCGACCTGGCTCGCCTTTCCCGAATTCCGGACGAAGAGCTCCAGTACCGGGGGGTGGTCAACGCGGACGGACACCTCAGGGGCACGGCGGACGCTCCGGTCTGGGACGTGTCGTTTGACGTGTCCGACCCGGGCTTCCGCGGATTCGAGTACCAGCATCTCGAAGGTGATTCGGACTACGCCGACGGTCGAATGACCGTGGGTGTCAGCCTGCACGAGAACGGAACGCTCCTCGGCCGGCTCGACGGGTCGATTCTCACGGATCTCGCACTGAGGAAGCGGGAGCGCCGGCTCTCGCCGAATCCTCTTCGCCTGGTGGTGGAGGCTGACAGCCTGCCCATGGAGCCGCTGCAGCTGGCCTTCGGGAGCCTCCGCGAGGTGGAGGGATTCGCATCCGGCCGCATTGAATTCTCCGGCGAGCCGGATGCCCTGCGCCTCGACGGTGCGGCCACACTGAGCGACGCCGGGGCCACGGTGCCGTACCTCGGCATACGACTTGAGGACGTGACCGCCTCGCTCTCGTTCGACGGAACCAGGGCCGTGGTGGAGGCGGGCAGGCTCAGGTCGTCGGCCGGCGGAAGCGCCACGCTGCTCGGCGCGATCGATACACAGCAGCCAACGGACGTGGGATTCGATCTGACGATCGTGATGAACCGCTTCAAGGCGATGGACCGACGCATGGCCGAGTTCCTGCTCGACGGACGAGGACACCTCGGCGGTTCATACCGCTCGCCCGAACTGACCGGGACTTTCAGAATCTCCGAGGGTCAGGTCCGGGCGGAGCGCTTCATGCGAATGCGACAGGCGGTAGACCTGACGGATCCGATGGTGACGGCCTTGATCGACACGACCGTCGTGCTGGAACAGCGCCTGTTCGAGAGGGCCCAGAATCCGTTCATGCAGAATCTGCGAATGGACGCCGAGATCAGCATCGGCCCGAACTTCTGGATGCGCTCCCAGGCGCTCGAAGTCGAACTCGCCGGCACCCTGGACGTGCAGATGGACCGGGCTCTTGGCGATCTGGTCGCCTTTGGCACCCTGGACCTCGCGCGCGGCAAGTACCGCTACGTGTCCGGGTCGGGGACGGACCTGTCGAGCCTGTACTCGCGGCAACTGCAGATTGCCGGGGGCTCCATCACGTTCACCGGGGCGCCCGGCATGGATCCCAACCTGGACATCCAGGCCGAGTACCAGACCCGCTCCGACCTGGGCCCGGTGACGATTACGGTGAATATCGGCGGTACCGCCACGGCGCCGACGCTTCAGACATCCAGCGATCCGCCTCTGCCCGGGGCGGACGAGATCTGCTTCCTGTTGTTCTCGACCGCCTGTCTCGGGGCCGGTACGGAAGGAGGAGAATTCGCGGCGTCGCTGGTTCGCGAGAGTCTGCTCGGCACGGTGAGCAATCAGTTCTCACAGGTGCTGGTGAGCGGCGTGGGGCTGGTGGACTACTTCGACATCCGGTCCACCGGGCAGGCGGGTCCGATCGAATCCGCGAGCACCACGAACCTGCTGTACGGCACGGAGCTCGAGATCGGTCGCTACCTTACGCCGGACCTGTTCGTGAGCGCGACCCAGCCGCTGGGCGGCCAGCTGCCGGGATTCGGCCTGGAGTGGTCGTTCTCCACCCACTGGCGGCTCGAGTTCGTGACGGAGGACCGGTTCAAGAGATACGCGTCGTACGGCTACTCGTTCAGTTCGTTCAGCCGGCGCACGTACGGACTGATGCTCTTCCGGGACTGGAACTTCTGACAGTAGATTCCCGCCCCCTGGAGGTGGTGCATGAACTATATCAAGACGTTCGGGCTGATGGCCCTGATGACAGCGCTGTTCGTGGCGATCGCCGGCTGGTTCGGCGGACGATCGGCCATGATCATCGCGTTGGCTTTTGCGGCGGTATTCAACTTCGGCGCCTACTGGTTCTCGGATCGTGCCGTGCTCCGCATGTACAAGGCGCGCCCTCTCGCGAGGCACGAGGCTCCCGGGTTGTACGACATGGTGGACGATCTCCGGCAGCGGGCCGGGCTGCCAATGCCGGCCGTGGCGATCTCTGCGTCGCCCCAGCCGAACGCCTTCGCCACCGGCCGCGACCCCGCGCACGCCGCGGTATGCGTGACGCAGGGAATGCTGCAGGTCGCGAGCGCGGATGAGCTGGCGGGTGTGCTTGGACACGAGCTTGCGCACATCAAGAACCGGGATATGCTGATCGGCACCCTGGCCGCCACTCTGGCCGCGGCCGTCGTGATGCTCTCGCGTCTCGGCTTCTGGTTCGGAGGAGACGACAACCGTGGCGGACTGGTCGGCGGCCTGCTGATGCTGATCCTGGCCCCCGTCGCGGCCATGTTGATCCAGATGGCCATCAGCCGGGCCGGAGAATACCGGGCGGACCGGTTGGGGGCGGAGATCAGCGGACAACCGCACGCCCTGGCGTCCGCGTTGAAGAAGCTGGAGGCGGAAGCCCGTCGCCAACCCATGGATCTGAATCCGAGCGCCGCGCACCTGGCCATCGTGAACCCGCTCAGGGCGGGCGGCATGAGCGGCCTGTTCCGCACCCACCCTCCAACCGAGGAGCGCGTGCGGCGACTCGAGGAGATTGCCCGGCGTGGAATCTGAATACCCGATAGCGGATTCCGACAGATACCTGGTCCTGCTCAACCCCAACGCGGCCGGCGGGCAGAGGGATGTCCTCCGCCGTCGTATCGCCGGCGCGATGGCATCGCACAGAGTTCCTTTCGACATCGTCGAGTCCACCAGTGTCGAGGACGGCCTTCGGGTCGTTCGTGCCGCGGTCGAGGCCGGGTGCAAGGCGGTGGTGGCGGCGGGTGGGGACGGGACCATTGCCCTGGCCCTCAGGGGCACGGCCGGCAGTGACGTGCCCGTCGCTTTGCTCCCGTTCGGCACCGGGAACCAGCTGGCCCTCAACTTCGGAGTGCCGGTTTCGCTGGAAGACAGCGTCCGGGTGGCCGTCGAGGGTGAGACCGAGCGCATCGACCTCGGCCGGATCGGTGACGAGTACTTCGCCCTGATTGCGGGGGCGGGCCTCGACGCGGAGGTGATGGCGAGCGCCACGTCGGAACTGAAGAGCCGGCTCGGAGTTCTTGCCTACCTGGTGGGCGGACTCAAGCACGTGGTCACGCCGAGTCGTACCACCTTCCGCATCGTGGCTGACGAACAGGAGATCGAGGTCGAGGCCTCCATGGTGCTTCTGGCGAACGCCGGGATCATCGGAGCGGGAGGTCTGCCGGTCGAGCTCAAGGTGGCGCCGCGGACGTCGTTTCAGGATGGGCTCCTGGACGTGGCGATCTTCGCGCCCCGTCACCTTCCCGACATGGCGGCGATGCTCACCCGGGTCGTGTTTCAGAAATACTCGGGCGACGACCGGATGATCTTCCTGCAGGCGCGTAAGGTCTCCGTGCAATCCGATCCGCCCGTCGCCGCGCAGATCGACGGTGAGCCGAGAGGAGAGACCCCGATCGTAGCCGAGATCGTGCCCTCAGCCGGGCGCATCCTCGTCCCCCGCTGACATCGATCCGGGCGTTACCGGATCTTCCTGAACGCGAGTGCGCACTTTGACCGTCCGACCACACGCAAGTCTCGACCCGGAACTTCTCGCTGCGATCGTCCGCGAGCAGGGAACGCCAACCTACGTATACGACGCGCGGATTCTCGACGCCGGCGTCCTCCGTTGGATCCACGCGGTCGGCGATCCGTCGCACATCTGCTATGCGGTGAAGGCCAACTACAACCTTGGCGTGCTGGCCCGGCTGGCGTCACACGGGATCGGCTTCGAGGCGTCGACGGTGGGTGAAATGGCCCGTGCCCTCGCCGCCGGAGTTCCGGCCAGGCGTATCGTGCTCGGTGGGGTGCCCAAGCCTCCGGAAGCGGTCACGGAGGGTGTCAGGCGGGGCCTGGACCTGGTCGTCCTGCAAGCGGCGCACGAAGTGGAGGCCGCGGTGCGGGCGGGCGACTCCCTGGAGGGCCCGCCGGCACGTGTGGGCCTGCGAGTGCGCCCGGGTATCCGGGCCGGCGCCCACCCGTCGCTGGAGACCGGGCGGGCCGACGCCAAGTTCGGATTCGGCCCTTCAGAGATCATGGACGCGTGGGCTACCCTCGCCGGGGCGAAGGGAGTCGAACCGACGACGCTGGCCTTTCACCTGGGATCGGGCCTCGACTCGCTCGAACCCTACGCGGGCGCGATCGATGTTCTACTGGGCCTCGTCCGGGAGCTGGCGTCCGCGGGACACAGGGTTCGCGAGTTGGACCTGGGTGGCGGCCTGGGCGTGGCGTATGGCGAGAGCGGGGCGGACCTCGAGCCCGCCGACCTCGTGCGCATCGTCCGCGAGCGTCTCGACGGGACGGACCTCGCGGTGCGCTACGAGCCAGGCCGCTCGATCGCCGCACGCGCGGGTACCCTGGTCACGCGGGTCCTGTATCGGCGTGAGAGGGACGGACAGCCCGCCCTCGTGTGCGATGGCGGCTTCACCGACTTCGGGCGCTATTCGCTGTATGGTGCCCAGCACCGGATCGAGCCGCTGGAGGGGCCGCTGGAGGGGCCCGACACGGTGGAGGTGCTCGGTCCCACCTGCGAGTCCGGTGACAAGCTGGGTACGGACCGTCCGCTTCACGGGGTGCAGCCGGGCGACCTCCTCGCCGTCCGTGACGTAGGCGCGTACGGGTTCGTGATGGCCTCCAACTACAACGCCCGCCCGCGACCGCCCGAGATACTGGTGGACGACGATGGGTGGAAGGTGGTTCGCGAGCGAGAGAGCCTCGAGGATCTGTGGCGGGGAGAGGCGGTCGGTTGAGCCAGAACGAATCCGGATACCTCGTCGTACGCGGGGCGCGTGAACACAACCTGAGGGACGTGGACGTCGCGATCCCGAGGAACCGGCTCACCGTGGTGACCGGGCTCTCAGGCTCCGGCAAGTCGTCGCTGGCCTTCGACACGATCTACGCCGAGGGGCAGAGACGGTACGTGGAATCGCTCTCGGCGTACGCCCGCCAGTTCCTCGGGGTGATGGAGAAACCGGACGTCGATCAGATCGACGGCCTGTCCCCGGCGATCGCGATCGAGCAGCGGTCGGCGGCCAGGAACCCGCGCAGCACGGTCGGTACCGTTACCGAGATCTACGACTACCTGCGACTCCTGTGGGCCAGGGTCGGGACGCCCCACTGCCCCGAGTGCGGAAAGCCCGTGCGGCGTCAGTCCGCCACCCAGATCGCGACCCGCATCGCCAGGTGGCCCGACGGAACGAGGGTCGAGATCCTCGCGCCTCTCATTCGGGGCCGGAAGGGAGAGTTCCGGGACCTGTTCGAAGAGGCCCTGCAGGAGGGGTTCGTCCGGGCGCGGGTCGACGGAGACCTGATCGACCTCTCAGAGCCTCCGCAGCTGAACCGCCGCCTGAACCACGACATCTCGGTGGTGGTGGATCGGCTGGTGCTCAAGGAGAGCGAGAGGGCCCGGATCGCCGAATCCGTCGAGACGGCCCTCCGCATGGCCGCCGGCACGGTAGAAGTGCTGGAGCACCCGCCAGGTGCCGGTTCCAGCGATTCGGCGGCGGAGCGACACCTGTTCAGTGAGCACTACGCCTGCGCGGAGTGCGGCATCAGTATTCCCGAGCTCGAGCCCCGCCAGTTCTCGTTCAACTCTCCGTACGGAGCCTGTCCGTCCTGCGACGGTCTCGGAGTGCGCCTCGAACCGAACCGGGAGCTTTCGATCGGGGATGCCCGGATTTCCATCCTCGAAGGCGTCATCCTGCCCTGGGGTGTCCCCGCGGGTCGCTGGGCGCGGAAGTACCTGCCGCCGCTCGCCGAGAAATACGGATTCGACCTCAACAGCCCGTGGGGCGAGCTCACGGACGATCAGAAGGCCGCGGTCCTGGAGGGCGACCCCGACCTGGAGTGGGAGGGTGCGCTCGAGCTGATCCGGCGGCAGTACCACGAGACGGACAGCGACACCGTTCGCAGGACCCTGCACGAGTACATGACGGCCCGGGTATGCTCGGGTTGCGAGGGCGGCCGGCTGCGGCCAGAGAGTCGGGCGGTGACGGTGGACGGTCACCCGCTCACGGCGGTCGTCGAACTGTCCGTGGGCGACGCCCTGGCGCTGTTCGAGGACCTGCAGAAAGGCGACACCGGCGAGCCGCTGGAAGAAGAAATCGCGGGGCCGATCCTCAAGGAAGTGTGCGAGCGCCTGACCTTCATGGCCCAGGTGGGTCTCGGCTACCTGACCCTGGGGCGATCCGCCGATTCACTGGCGGGTGGCGAGGCTCAGCGCATCCGCCTGGCCACCCAGATCGGGAGCCGCCTGGTCGGTGTTCTGTACGTCCTGGACGAGCCGAGCATCGGCCTCCACCCGCGGGACAACCGCAGGCTCCTCGATACTCTGCTTCAGCTCAGGGACCTCGGGAACACGGTCCTGGTCGTCGAGCACGACGAGGACACGGTACGGGCCGCCGACCACGTGGTGGACATGGGCCCCGGGGCCGGCCGGCACGGCGGTGAAGTCCTCGTGTCGGGAACCGTGGACGAGCTGCTCGCGACGGAGGACTCGCTCACCGCCGCCTATCTGCGCGGAGACAGGGAGATCCCGGTACCGACCGTGCGGAAGACCGGGCGCGACGGCGAAGCGCTCGTGGTCCGTGGAGCGACCGAGCACAACCTCCGGAACCTCGACGTGACCTTCCCGCTCGGGCGTTTCATCGCCGTCACCGGCGTATCCGGGTCCGGTAAGTCGACCCTGGTCGAGGACGTGCTCTACCGACGCGTGGCGCGCGAGCTTCACCGGGCCCGCACCGTTCCGGGAGCCCACACGTCGATCGAGGGGCTGGACCTGGTGGACAAGGTGATCGACGTGGATCAGAGCCCGATCGGAAGGACTCCGCGCTCGAACCCCGCTACCTACACGGGCCTGTTCACCCCCATTCGGCAGCTCTACTCCCAGCTTCCGGAAGCCCGAATCCGCGGCTACGGTCCGGGCCGTTTCAGCTTCAACGTCAAGGGCGGGCGCTGCGAGGCGTGCAGGGGCGACGGTCTGGTGAAGATCGAGATGCACTTTCTGCCCGACGTGTACGTGCCGTGCGACGTATGCCGTGGGCGGCGCTACAATCGCGAGACCCTGGAGGTCCTGTACAAGGGGAAGAGCATCGCGGACGTGCTCGACATGACCGTGGACGAGGCGCTCGAGTTCTTCGATCCCATTCCGCGGGTGAATCGGCACCTCTCCACCCTGTCGGATGTGGGCCTGGGGTACATACACCTTGGCCAGTCGGCCACGACGCTCTCAGGCGGGGAGGCCCAGAGGGTCAAGCTCGCATCGGAACTCTCGAAGAGGGGGACGGGGCGAACCCTGTACATCCTGGATGAACCGACGACCGGGCTCCACTTCGAAGACGTCCGAATCCTGCTCGAGGTGCTGCACCGACTGGTCGAACTGGGGAACACGGTTCTCGTGATCGAGCATCACATGGACGTCGTGAAGACGGCCGATTGGATCATCGACCTCGGGCCGGAGGGCGGTTCCGGGGGCGGAATGGTGGTCGCCACCGGAACGCCGGAAGAAGTTGCTCGCACGCCGGGGAGCCACACGGGCCACTACCTGCGAGACATCCTCTGAGCCTTCGTTGATCGGGCCGTCACACCGGGTTAAAGTAGAAGACTTCGAAGAACGCCGGGAAGCGAGCGAAACCGGCAGAGGTCGGTTTCCGTAGAGCGTTTACCGAACGGTCACCTGGAGCGCGGACAGCACGTGAACTTCTTCGTATTGATCATTCTCGTGTTCTTCGTGGTCGTTCCGATCGGGCAGGCGATCGCGAAGGCGATCGAAACGAAGGCCGCGCGAGAAGCGTTGCCGAAAGAGCCGGAACAGGCGGGCCGGCTCGAAGAGCTCGAACAGCAGGTCATGTACCTTGTGGAGCAACTCGAGGGAATTCAGGAAAATCAGGACTTCCTGACCCGCCTGCTCGAACACCGGCCGGCGAACAATCCGCCCGCGCACAGTGAGGAAGAGATAACATGATCAGCCGCGAAGACCTGGAGAGCTTTCTCATCCGAACCGAGATGGATCACCGGGAGATCGGGGAATCGATGTGGCTCGTGGATCCGGTGAAGGATGCCGTGGAGGACCACCCGGCGGTCGTGGTGAGCCTCTCACCTCCGCTGGTGATCTTCCGTTCCAGCATCGGCACGGTGCCGGAAGGTGATCACGCGCGTCTGAAGCTGTATCAGACGCTCCTGGAGTTGAACGCCACGGACCTGGTTCACGGAGCGTATGGTCTGGAAGGCAACGAGGTCATCCTGGTCGATGCCCTCGAGCTCCAGGATCTGGACTACTCGGAGTTTCAGGCGTCCCTGGAGAGCCTCTCTCTGGCCGTGACGTCGCACGTACAGCTACTCGGACTGGACTGACGCAGCCATGGGAATCTTCGATAGACTCTCCCGCCTCGTGCGGTCGAACCTCAACGACCTGATTGCCCGGGCCGAGAACCCGGAGAAGATGCTGGTCCAGGTCATCGAGGACATGCGCAAGCAGTTGGCCCAGGCCAAGCAGGAAGTGGCTGTTGCCATCGCGGACGAGCGCAAGCTGCGGGCGCAGATGGAAGAAGAGCGGAAACAGGCCCAGGAATGGGAGCGTCGGGCGCGCCTGGCCATCCGCGAAGGTCGCGACGACCTGGCGAAGCAGGCCCTGATGAGGGGCCAGGAGCACGCCAACAACGCGGCCGAGATGGAAGAGCAGTGGGAGAAGCACCGGGCCGAGACCGACAGGCTCAAGGACTCTCTGCGGCAGCTCAATTCGAAGATCGAGGAGGCCAAGCGCAAGAAGAACCTCCTGATCGCGAAGCAGAAGCGGGCCCAGGCTCAGAAGCGGATCCATGAGACGATGGCCGGGATGCAGGACAAGAGCGCATTCCGGGCTTTCGACCAGATGGTGGAGAAGGTCGAAGAGAGCGAGCGGAAGGCGCTGGCCGCGGCCGAAGTCACCGAAGACCTCGAGGGCGACGATCTGTCTCGCGAGTTCGCGATGCTCGAGGGGTCCGGCACCGAGACCGACGTGGACGAGAAGCTGCTGGCTCTGAAACGCGACATGGGCCTGCTGGCTCCGGCTGCCGCTGCAGAAAAGCCGAGAGCGCTGGGCGCAGGTGAAGTGGAAGTGGCCGACGCCGAAATCCTCGATGCGGATGAGGCCGAGTCGGGCGACGAATCCGGCGACTTTTCGGCTGAGGAAGCAGAAGAGCCGAAGCAATAGCTGTTCCGGCCGCTCAGGCCGGGACAACCCGGAGCCCGCGCCAACCGGCGCGGGCTCTCGAGGACACCGGGGTACGGGTCCATGTCTGAAACGCGCGCTCGTGGTTGGTTTCAGGTCCTGATGGGCGCCCTGGCCGTCGTCCTCCTTCTGCTGTTCGCCTGGAAGTCCTCCGAACTCCTGATCCTGTTCTTCATCGCGGTGCTGCTGGCCGTCTACCTGAGTGCCCTCACGGACTGGTTCCAGAGGAGGCTCAGGCTGCCCCGACCCCTCGGCATCGCCTCCGGTGTAGTGCTCACGGTCGTAGCCTTCTGGGGGGTAGGTTATCTGTTGATTCCACCCCTCACGGCACAGGTCGGCGAGTTGCTCGCCGTTCTACCCCGGCGCCTGCTGATCTGGGAAGCCGACCTGGTCAGGCTGGCCGAGAGCTATCCCGTGGTCCGCGACCTCCTGGGGCCGGTGCAGGAGGGTGGCAGCTACTTCGGATCCATCTTCGGGGAGATCGGAAGCTGGTTTTCTGATGCCGTTCCGTACGTATTCAGCGGGTTGTGGTTCTTGATCCACGCGTTCAGCGTGCTGGCCATGGCCATCTTCCTTACGGCGAAGCCATCGCTGTATCGGTCCGAGATCCTGCAGCTCGTGCCGCCCCGGAACCGGGTCCTGGCGTCGGACATCCTGGCTGAACTCGCCAGTACCCTGCGGGCGTGGCTCGGCGGGCAGCTCATGGCGATGGCGGTGCTCGGCGTCTTCACCGGTATTGGACTCTATATCCTTCGCGTGCCCTACGCTCTGGCATTCGGTGTGTTCACGGGTCTCGCTGTGCTGGTCCCGTTCTTTGGCGGCCTGTTCTCGACGATTCTCCCGGCTTTGTACGTGCTGCCCGCCGGGGGAGTGTACGCCCTGGCCGTGCTGCTGCTCGGCGTGGTCGTCCACGTCGTCGAGGCCAACGTGGTCGCGCCCAAGGTGTTCGAACGCCAGGTGCGGCTGCCCCCGGTGTGGACGCTGCTGTCGGTCCTGATCGCCCTCAAGCTGATGGGGCCGATCGGGATGATCGTGGCCGTCCCGATCCTGGCCGTGGGGCGCGTGCTGGTGAAGCGTCTCTACGTGGAGAGGGTGCTCGAAGGGGGCGGCTTTCACCCCATTCTCAGCGACGAACCCATCGTGATCACGGTGCCGGGAGAGGTAGGCCTCACCCTGGGGCCCGCCGCAGGAGGGTCCGTTCCCGGGATGCTCGAGGTGCTGGACGCGTGAGCCAACCGATCTTCGTCATCCTCGCTGAGGGCAAACTGGGGCTCGAGACCAGTAAGACCGCGGCCAGCGTCGTGCGCTATCTGCCCGAGAGAGTCACGGCCCTGATCGATTCACGGCACGCGGGCCGCACGGCGCAGGAGGTGCTCGGGGTCGGTGGCGGCATCCCCGTGGTCGGTTCGCTCGCTGAGGCGCTGGCGATCACAGAACGTGCGCCCGAGGCCCTGCTCGTGGGAATCGCCAACCGTGGTGGTACGCTGCCGACGGAGCTGCGCGCCGTGCTGGTCGCGGCCGTCGACGCGGGCCTCGATGTGTGGAGCGGGCTTCACGATCGGCTGATGGCCGATTCGCGCCTCGTGGCGCTCGCCGAGGCCAGACGAGTCCGCCTCATCGACTTGCGGGATCCCCCGGCGGGTCTTCCCGTCGGTACGGGACGCGCCCTGAACACCACCGCCTTTCGCGTACTGACCGTGGGCACCGACTGCAACGTGGGGAAGATGACGGCGAGCCTGGAAATTCGGCGCGTCCTGCAGGCGGGCGGCGTCGAGGCCCGGTTTGCGGGTACCGGCCAGAGCGGCATCGTGATCGACGGGGCCGGGATTCCGGTGGATGCCGTCGTTTCAGACTTCGTCTCCGGGGCGACGGAAAGAATCACCCTGGAGGCTGCTAAGGACGCCGACGTCGTACTGATCGAAGGCCAGGGGTCTCTGTTTCACCCCGGGTACTCGGGCGTCACGCTCGGACTTCTGCACGGGTCGCTCCCGCACGCGATGATCCTGTGCTGGATGCCCGGTCGCAAACGCGTGTATGGAGGGGGCTATGACTGGCTCGACTTGCCCACGCCCGAGCGGGCAATCGCAGCCTACGAGGAGGCCATGCGCTGGGCCGCCCCGCAGCTGGGGAGCCGCGTGATCGGCCTGTCGGCGAACACCTACGATCTTCCCGAGGACGAGGCCCGGCGGCTCGTCGAGGAAGCGGGACGGGCGACGGGTCTTCCGTCGACAGATCCGGTTCGCTTCGGCGCGGAGGTGCTGGCCGAAGCGGTGGAGGCGGCGCGACGGGCCAGGGCTGGCGGCGACTGAGCGTCAGTCTCCCTCGTAGGTGCAGCCGGACGTGCAGGTCTCCTGGATCTCGATCCTGCTGAGCCCGTCGAGGCGGGGCGCCAGGCGCTGCCAGATCCAGCGAGCGAGCATCTCGGCCGTCGGGTTCTCGAGACCTTCAATCTCGTTCAGATAGTAGTGGTCTAGCCGCTCCCGAATGGGATCGAACGCTTCCTTGATATCCGCGAAATCGATGATCCAGCCGACGTTCTCGTCCGGTTCCCCCCGCACGAAGACCCGCACGGTGTAGGTGTGTCCGTGGAGGCGCCGGCACTTGTGTCCCTCGGGGACGTTCGGCAGCAGATGAGCCGCGTCAAACGAGAATTCTTTCCAGATTTCCATTAGAAGCCTGTTGAAGAACTGGAGCGGACCGCGTTACGAGCGCCACAGGGACAGGTCCGAGGCGGTGCGCCGATGGCATAGCCCAAGCTACGTCGAGGCGTACCTACGAAGGAGATGGCCCTGTGCCGCCGTAACCCTCCGGGCGAGTGTCGGTTGCGCGCCTGATAGTTCGTCTCTCCTCCTCGCCGTAGCGCTGCTACGACTCGTCGGCGTTCCTGCTTTGAGACGCGCAAGCACCACTCGCGCGGCCCACTCCAGTTCTTCAACAGGCTTCTAAGCCTCGTTCAGTCGATTCCGAGATACTTGTGCGTCTGCAGACTCAGCCGCCACTGCGGGTGAGCCAGGCAGTACTCGACGGCCAGTTTCGTGTTCTGAGCCCGCCGGGGGCCATCCATCGGTTGCAGGAAGAAGTGCTCGAATGCCAGGCCTTCGAACGCGTCCGGGGAAGCCGCCTCCTGGGGATAGACCAGCTTCAGTTCGTGGCCCTGCCGCTGCACGAGATTTGCGCCCGCCTTCGGGCTCACGCAGATCCAGTCGAGCCCCGGAGGAGCTTCCAGCGTGCCGTTGGTCTCGACCGCCACCTCGAACCCTTCTTCGTGCAGTGCGGTCACGGCGCCCTCGTCGAGCTGAAGCAGCGGCTCCCCGCCTGTGCAGACGACGAGCGGCCTCTCAGCCGCATGCCTTGCGTCAGATTCACCAGGCCAGGCAGCCGCGACAGCACGGGCCAGGTCCTGCGCCGTCCTGAACCTGCCGCCACCCGGGCCGCCGGTGCCCACGAAGTCCGTGTCGCAGAACGGACACACGGCAGACTCACGGTCCTTCTCGTGGCCGGACCACAGGTTGCACCCGGCGAAGCGCAGGAACACTGCGGGTCTCCCCGTTTGCGCACCCTCGCCCTGCAGGGTGTAGTAGATCTCCTTGACGCTGTAGCTCATGGTCGAAACTTAGATGCCCCCCCAACCTCTCACCACTCCGGTCATCACGATGACGTTGACGTACCGGCGAAATGGTCGGTAGTCTGCCGGGCCATGTGTGGAATCGCCGGGATCATCGCTGAAAGTCCGTCGCGGGTGACCGTGGAACGGATGGTCGACCGCCTCAGGCACCGGGGGCCGGACGATTCTGGCGTCTGGGAAAGCGCTGGCGCGTGCCTTGGTCACACCCGCCTGTCGATCCTCGATCTTTCGTCCGCCGGCCACCAGCCGATGACAAAGGGCCACCTGACGGTCGTCTACAACGGCGAGATCTACAACTTCCGCGAGCTTCGGCAGGACCTGCCAGGTCCGTTCGCCTCCGAGACCGACACCGAGGTCCTCCTGCACCTGTACGAGCGCGATGGCGCCGACATGGTGCAGAAGCTGCGCGGGATGTTCGCCTTCGCCATCTGGGATGCGCGTGAACGCCGCCTGTTCGCGGCGCGTGATCGTCTCGGAATCAAGCCGTTCTTCTATCGCGAGGTGCCGGGTGGCTTCGCGTTCGGGTCGGAGATCAAGGCGCTTCTCGAGATCGATCGCCCGGACATGGACACGACGGCCCTGCGCGACTTCTTCTCCTACAAGTACGTGCCGCACCCGAAGACGATCTACGCGGGGCTTCACCGGCTCCCTCCGGCGCACACCCTTTCCTGGGCGGGAGGACGGCTCGAGACGCGGCGCTACTGGGAGCCCAGCGCCGAGACCCGGATCACCGACATGGGCGAGGCGACTGAGCGTCTGGGTGAGTTGCTTGAACAGATCGTCCCGGAGCATACGCTGTCCGATGTCCCGGTGGGCCTGTTCCTCAGCGGTGGAATCGACTCCACGACCCTGGCCGCGCACCTGGACCATCCTCGCACCTTCACGCTTGCCGTGGAGTCTGCCCGGTTCAACGAGGCACCGGCCGCACAGCTGGTGGCGGCCTACTTCGGGACCGAGCACGTGGAGGAGCCGGCCGCAGCGATCGACCTCACCGAGGCGATTGCGGCGATCCCACGCATGTACGATGAGCCGTTCGGAGACAGCGCCGCCTGGTCCGCCTGGCTCGTGTCTCGGATGGCTGCCCGGCACGTCAAAGTCGCTCTGACGGGAGAAGGTGGGGACGAACTGTTCCTGGGGTACCGGTACTACGACAAGTTCCCGACCTACCGATCCACGGCACTGCGACGAGGACTCGTTGGCCTGGTGTCGCCGTTCTCCCGGTCGGGCCGCTCTCTCGGCCGTCGGGCGACGACCGGTCTGGAGCGCTATGCGGTGTTCCTCCCGGCGTTCACGATCAGGCAGAAACGGGCCCTGCTGTCGCCAGAGCTGATGGCCCCGGACTACGACGATCTGTGGCACGTGCGCCGGTTCTGGCGCGAGGAACTGGATCCGCTGAAGCGGCTGCAGTGGGCGGACCTGCACGCCCACCTGCCGGGTGGTCTGCTGACGAAGGTGGACCGGGCGAGCATGGCCCATTCACTGGAAGCCCGGCCCCCGCTCCTGGATCACCGGCTGGTGGAGTTCGCTCTATCCCTCGACACCAGGCTGTTGCGCGACCCTGAGGCCGGTCAGGGGAAGCTGGTGGTGCGCCAACTGATGGAGCCGCGCGTACCCGCCGGCCTGTTCGATCGTCCAAAGAAGGGATTCGGGTTGCCGATTCGCGAATGGGTGGGCCGCGAGCCGGAGTTGCTGCAAGGCGCGTTCGATCGGCTCACAACGGCCGGCGTCCTCCGCGGAGGCTCGATACCGCGGCTCGACAACGACCAGGTGTGGTCGCTGCTGGTGCTCGATCAGTGGATGAAGGACGCCGGGTTCGCACCGTAGGGCACTTCTAGCGCGGCAGCTCTCCCAGTACCAGCCTCTGGAATTCCTCGATCAGGGCCGCGTTTGCGCCGATGAACGCAGCCGGTCCAAGGCCGGCCGGCACTCCCGCGCTCAGCCCCGCGGCCGCGGGACCGCTCTCGATTCCCGGGACCTGCATCTCTCCGAACACGCCTCCGGCCTCCCGCACGATCAGCGCGCCGGCCGCCACGTCCCACGGCATGAGCCAGTATTCCCAGAACGCGTCGAGTCGCCCGCAAGCCAGGTCGCACAGGTCGAGCGCTGCCGCCCCCGATCGCCGGATACCGGCGGTGGAGCGAAGGACGCGGGACAGGGTCTCCAGGTAGGCCGGCAACACGTGCAGCGTCTTGAAGGGAAACCCGGTGCCCACGAGAGCGAGGTCCAGGTCGTCCATTTCGGAGACCCGTATATCCTTGCCATCTCTCCGGGCGCCGCCGTCGCGCGTGGCCTCGAACAACTCGCCGGTCGCGGAGTTCAGCACCACCGCCGCCCTGAGGCCATCCGCGTCCTGCGCCGCGATCGAGACCGCGTACTCCGGATAGCCGTGCAGCCAGTTCGTCGTTCCGTCCAGCGGGTCTATGATCCACAGGGCCGGCGGCTGTTCGCCATCCGCCTCGTTCTCCGTTCCCTCCTCGGCGAGGACCCGGTGGTCCGGAAACACCTCGAGCAGCGTCTGCACGATGACGCGCTCCGACTCCCGGTCCACCTCCGTCGTGAAGTCGGACCGTCCCTTGACGGTCCAGTTGGCCGGGTCGACCGTCCCACGCGCCTCGCTCTGCACGGAAGCCGCCCGGGCTGCTGCCCGCCGCGCCGTCTCGAGTAGAGTTTCGTCGGTCATCGGAGCGGGTTCCGGCGGCTGATCAGTCAACGGCTCGCTCGCTTGCTCGGGGTTTCGGGCTCGGCTACGTTCCGGCGTCCCACCGGACGGTGCCCGGAATCCGCATCATCCGGGCACATCGTACCCGAATCAGACAGTCCTACATGACTCAGGGCAAGAGCCGCGTCTTCAGCGGGATCCAACCGTCGGGCGAGCTTCACATCGGCAACTACCTCGGGGCCATCAAGAACTGGGTGGCTCTCACGGAAACATACGAGTGCATTTACTGCATCGTGGACCTCCACGCCGTGACGATCCCGTATCAGCCGTCGGAGCTCCAGGGGCGGATTCAAGACCTGGCGATCGGCGTGCTGGCTTCAGGCCTCGATCCCGAGCGCTGCACTCTGTTCGTCCAGTCCGCGGTCCCGGAGCACGCGGAGCTCCAGTGGCTCCTGAACACGGTGACTCCGCTCGGCGAGCTGTCGCGGATGACGCAGTTCAAGGACAAGTCTGGCCGCGTGGACACGATCAACGCCGGTCTCCTGAATTACCCGGTTCTGCAGGCGGCGGACATCCTGCTGTATCTGGCCGACCGCGTTCCGGTGGGAGAAGACCAGGCCCAGCACCTGGAGCTGACCCGGGAGATCGCGCGCCGTTGGAACGGCCGGTTCGGCGAGTATTTTCCGGAGCCCCAGGCGCTGATCGGGGGAGGGAAGCGCATCCTCGGCCTCGACGGCGCGTCCAAGATGTCCAAGTCTCAGAACAACGTGATCCCGCTGCTGGCCGACGAAGGGGAGCTGTGGTCGGTGATCCGCACCGCGGTCACGGATCCGGCCCGCGTGCGGCGCGACGATCCAGGCAACCCGGACGTGTGCAACGTGTTCTCCCTGCACGGCTTCTTCACGTCGGAGGAGGAACGGACGGAGATCGCCGGGCTGTGTCGCACGGCCGGGATCGGGTGCGTGGACTGCAAGAAGCGGCTCACGGCGAACATGGCCGCGCAGCTCGCTCCCATCCAGGAGCGAGCCGCCGAGTTGCGGGCGCACCCGGAACGCGTGCGCGAGATTCTGCACGAGGGTGCCAGGCGGGCCCGGGCCATGGCGTCCGTTACCCTCGGTGAGGTTTACGAGCGCATGGGTCTCGAGCGCCAAGAATCCTGAGCGAGCGACCGGCGCGGGACCTGACACCAGATTCGATGGTGAAGAGATGAGGGACGCTCTGCGCCGACTCGTCGTCTGGATGCACTCGGACCGGTATCCCACCTGGTCCATGCCCGAGTCCACCGTTCACTCGCTCGAAGAGGCTCTCGGGCCGGGCTGGACCGTGGACGTGATCCGCGAGCCGACGTTCGCTGGCGGCGATGGCAGTCGGGAGATTCCGCCCGCCGTTCTGCGTGCGGTGGCCGACGCGGAAATCTACTTCGGGTTCGGGATCTCGCGTGACCTGTTCCTGGCCGCTCCTCGCCTGCGCTGGGTTCACTCCGCCGCTGCCGGCGCCCGGGCCTCGCTGTTCCCTGAGATGTGCGAGAGCGAGGTCGTTCTCACCAATTCTGCGGGCATCTACGCCGAACCGCTCGCGGAGTGGGCGATGGCCGCGGTGTTCTACTTCGCCCGCGGGTTCGATGTGGCGGAGCGGGGCGCGAGGGAGTGCCGCTGGCCCTACGACGAGATGGCGGCCTTCGGGCACCCCCAGCGAGAGGTCGCCGGCAGCACGATCGGAATCGTCGGCTACGGCGGAATCGGCCGCTCCATAGGCCGACGGGCCAAAGCACTCGGAATGCGGGTCCTCGCGGTCCGCTCCCGGTCTCCCGACGGAGCCGTGGAGGGAGCGGACGAGAGCTTCGGCCCGGAGGGACTCGTCGAGGTGCTGGAGCGCAGCCACTACGTCGTCCTGAGCCTCCCCGAGACGTCGGTGACCACCGGTTTGATCGGGGCTTCCGAACTCGCCCGAATGCGTCCCGACAGCGTCTTGTTGAACCTGTCCCGAGGTGGCATAGTGGACGAGGACGCGCTCGTCGACGCGCTCGGTTCAGGACGAATCCGTGGCGCGGCCCTGGACGTGTTCCGGGAGGAGCCGCTTCCGGCCGACAGTCCGCTCTGGACCCTCGAAAACGTGCTGATTACGCCGCACGCGGGCGCGATCTCGCCCCGGTTCTGGGAGCGGGAGATGGATCTGATGGTGAGCAACGTCGGGCACTATCTGGCGGGTGGCCGGATGGAGAACGTGGTGGACAAGAGACGGGGCTACTAAGTGCAAAGACTGATCCAGGCGGCGGTCGACCGCGGAGCCAGCGTCATCCACATCAAGGCTGGCGACGTCCTGCGGGCCCGCATCGAGGGCAAGATCGTCAAGCTCTCGAACCAGGTGTTCACCGAGGAAGAGACGCTGAAGATCGCGCTGAAGCTGATCTCCAGCGAGAAGGACCGCGAGCGCTTCGACGAGATCCGCGACTACGATACCTCCTGGGGCCTCAAGGGCGTGGGGCGATTCCGGATCAACATCTCTCGGCAGCGCGGTTCGGTCATGGTCGTCATGCGGGTCATCCCGCTGAGGGTCCCGACCCTGGAGGAGCTCTCCCTGCCGATGACGCTGGGCGAGATCGCGGAGACCGAGCACGGCCTGGTGCTGGTCACAGGGGCCGTGGGCACCGGCAAGAGCACCACGCAGGCGGCGATGATCCAGTGGATCAACGAGCGCCACAAGAAGCACATCATCACGCTCGAGGATCCGATCGAGTTTCTGCACTCGGAGGACGTCAGCACCGTGACCCAGCGCGAGGTAGGCGTGGACACCGCGTCCTTCCACTCCGGCCTGCGTGCGGCGCTCCGGCAGGACCCGGACGTCATCCTGATCGGCGAGATGAGGGACCGCGCGACGATCGGCACCGCCTTGCGGGCCGCCGAGCTGGGGCAGCTCGTGATCTCCACCCTTCCCACCCCGAGCGCCATAGGGGCAATCAACTACGTTCTCGCGGCGTTTCCCGAGGAAGAGCGCGAGATGGCCCGCATACGGCTGGCCGACGCGCTCCAGGCCGTCATCGCGCAGCGGCTGCTTCCGCGGCGGGACACGGATCGTCAGATCCCGGCGATCGAGATTCTCCGGGTCACAGGCGCCGTGCGCGACTGTATTCTCAACCTGAGTGACGTCGAAGAAATCATGGGCCTCATGGAGAGCGGCCGCGAAGCGTACGGAATGCAGTCATTCCAGCAGCACCTGCAGGACCTGGTGCAGTCGGGCATGGTCGACTACGAGGTGGCTCGCACGGCGGCGCCCAGTCCGAGCGACTTCGAGCTGGCCATGCAGACGCTCGGTGGGGCCGCCCCGGATCCGACACGCGGAGATGTCGTCCTGTGAACCTGGACGGTGTATTTCTTCCGGTCACCACACCGTTCGACGCCGCGACCGGGGATCCCGATCTCGACGCTTTCGCGGCGAACATCCGGGGCTGGTGCGAACACCCCATCGCCGGACTTGTGGTAGGGGGGTCCACCGGCGAGCAGGCACTTCTGGACGAGGACGAACTCCTGGCGCTGGTGGCCAGCGGCGCCCGCTCTCGCCGTGATGGAATGGCGCTGATCGCGGGGACCGGAGCGGAGTCCACGCGAGCCACGATTCGACTCTGCGACCTGGCGGCCCGCGAGGGGGCGGATGCGGTACTGGTGAAGCCGCCCTCCTACTATCGCGGCCGCATGTCGCCTGAGGCGATCCGCACCTATTTCCTGGCCGTGGCGGACGCGTCCCCCGTTCCGGTGATCCTGTACCACGTGCCCAAGTTCGTACCCGTGGACGTGGTGCCGGAGCTCGCGGGAGAGCTGACCCGCCACGACAACGTGGCAGGTATCAAGGACTCGTCCGGTGACATGCACAACCTCGGGGCGGTGTGCGAGGCGGTGGGTGAGCGTGGCGCGGTGGTCGTGGGTGCCGGGACGCTGCTGTATTCGGGACTGGAGATCGGGGCGCGCGGCGGAATCATCGCCGTTGGCTTGCTCGCCACCGGTGCCGCCTGTGAGTTGTACCGCACGTTCGTGGCGGGTCGCTCGGTGGAAGCCGGACGTCTGCAGGAGCGTATCGGACCGCTGCACAAGAGAGTGGTAGCCGGCACCGGTGTGCCGGGCGTGAAGTATGGCCTCGATCTGCTCGGAATGGCAGGCGGTCCTCCCCGCCCGCCGCTCCTCCCCGCGACGGACCGAGAGCGGGAAGAAGTGGTCGAAGCCCTCGAACGCGCGGGCCTTGCGCCCGAACGACCCCGAAGCATCTGACCAACCAGCCCTACGGGCGGGAGCCATAATTGTTCGACGACAAGACGCGGTGTGTTGTGCTGGTGGGCGTCCAGTGGGGCGACGAGGGGAAGGGCAAGATCACCGACGTGCTCGCCGAACAGGCCACGCTGGTGGCCCGGTACCAGGGCGGCGCGAACGCGGGTCACACCGTGCTGGTGGACGAGGGTGAGTTCATCCTGCACCTGATTCCAAGCGGCGCGCTGTACCCCGACGTGCGGTGCATCCTGGGGAATGGCGTGGTCATCGATCCGAAGACGCTGATCGATGAAATCGAAATGCTGAAGTCGCGCGGCGTCGACATCGAGGACCGCCTCGGGGTTTCGAGGCGCGCTCACCTGGTTCTTCCGTATCACAAGCAGCTCGACGGGGCGAAAGAAGCGGCCAAGGGCGCCGGCAAGATCGGAACCACGAAGCGAGGGATCGGTCCGGCGTACAGGGACAAGATCTCCCGGAACGGGCTTCGAGTGTGCGACCTTGCCGATCAGGACTACTGCTGGAGGGTGGTGCGTGAAGGTGCCGCCGCGGCCAACGCGATCCTGGACTACTACGGGGTCGAAGAACGGGCCGACTCCGAAGCGGTCATGTCCAGCCTCACCGCACTCACGCCGCGCATCCTGGCCCTCGGAACTGATTCGGGCGCAGAAATCCGGGATGAACTCGCCCGCGGCGGCAACGTCCTGCTGGAGGGGGCGCAGGGATCGCTGCTCGACGTGGACCACGGCACCTATCCGTTCGTCACCTCCTCCACGACGACGGCGGGCGGGGCGGCGGCAGGGGTCGGAATTGGCCCCACCCTGATCGACGAGGTCCTGGGAGTGGTCAAGGCGTACACGACCCGTGTGGGCGCCGGTCCGTTTCCCACCGAGCTCGAGGGCGACGAAGCGGACCGGCTCCGCAACCTGGGCGCCGAGTTCGGCGCGACCACGGGAAGGCCTCGGCGACCGGGCTGGTTCGACGGCGTCGTCGTGCGCCACGCCGCGGGCGTGAACGGCCTCACGGGACTCGCGGTGACCAAGCTGGACGTGCTGGACTCGTTCGACGAGGTGTTGCTCGGCGTGGGGTACCAGCTGGATGGGGTCGCCACGGCGAACTTCCCGGAGCGTGCCGCTGACATCGAACGGGTACGCCCGGTGTACGAGAAGGAAGCCGGGTGGAAGGCAGATACTGGCTCCTGCCGATCCTGGGACGAACTCCCGGAAGCCGCGCGTCACTATCTGCGACGCATCGAGACGGTGGCCGAGGTGCCGATTCGCCTGGTCTCCGTGGGCTCGGCCCGGAGCCAGATCATCCGGGTCGGCTGACGGACAGGAAGGGGGCGCGGTTGGCTCGACGCTTCCATGGAAGGCGGTTTGTCAGTCTTTCAGCCGTCCTGTTGGCGTCGCTGGCATCACCGGATGTTCAGTATCTGCGAGCTCAACAGGCAGCCGACGTCAGCCTCTCCGTCCCGATCTCGGGCATCGACGGCCAGCTCAAACGGAACGTCGAGGCCCTGACGGGGATCGTCACGGCCGCGCGCTCGAAGACCGTGCGCCCGGGTCACGTGTATCGGTTGTTCGAGAACGCCCCACAGGAGATCGAACGGGCCCTCCAGCCGTTCGGCTACTACCACCCGACGATCGAGTCTTCGCTCGACGTGGAGTCCACTCCCTGGATCGCCACCTTCGTGGTCGACTCCGGGCCGCCCACCCTGATCGACCGCCTGGACATTCGAGTGAGCGGTGAGGCCGAAGGAGACAGCGCGTTCCAGGCGGCCCTGGCGCGCCTTCCCCTGGCCGAGGGTGACACCCTGAACCACCCGGCCTACGAGCGCGCCAAGACCTCCCTCGGACTCCTGGCCGCCGACCGGGGCTACCTGGACGCCGTCTGGGATTCCAGTTTCATCCGCGTGGACCTGGAGCAGAATCGCTCGGAAATCGTGCTCCACATGACGACGGGCCCCCGCTTCCGATTCGGAGCCGTGTCCATCGACCAGGAATGGGTCGATATGGACATCCTGGAACCGCACATCGACTTCCAGCCGGGCGACCCGTTCGACACTTCCTATCTGCGCGATCTCCAGTCCGCTCTGTCGGGAACCACGTACTTTGCCAACGTCGAGATCGTGCCCCGACGGGACCTCGCGGACGAGGATCTCCGCGTGCCCATCGAGATCCGGGCCACCGCCAGGAAGACGCAGCGCTGGGAGGTCGGAGTCGGCTACGGCACGGATACCGGGCCGCGGATTCGGCTGGCGACCGAGTTTCGACGCCTGAACCGCCGTGGTCACTACGCGGATGGAGACGCGCGTCTCTCGACCACCGAGCAGAGCATCACCGCACGCTACAACATCCCGGTGGGCTTTCCGAATCCTTCCCTGTGGAGTGTCACGGGCCGGTACGGGAACATCGAGTGGGTCACCAGCAAGACCATCCAGGGATTCGTCGGTCTCAGCTTCGCCCATCTCCGGGGGGATGTGCGGGAGGTGTTCTCGCTGAGGTATCAGAACGACGACTTCCAGGTCGCCGCGGACACGGGTGTTTCGCACCTGACCCAGCCGATCGCCGCGTGGAGTTTCTCGCAGGCCGATAACCGCCTGTACGCCGCGCGCGGGATCGGCGGTGTCATCGAAATGCGGGGAGCGGTGGACGGATTCGGGTCCTCCGCCACCTTCTTCCGGGCCTGGACTTCGCTCAAGACGATTCGCCAGCTGGCGCCCAAGATCCGGGGCATTCTCGCCGCGGATATCGGCTGGCTGATCACCGAACAGTTCCGCGATCTGCCCCCCTCGATCCGGTTCTTCGCGGGCGGCGACCGCAGCATCCGGGGATACAACTACCAGGAGCTGGGCCCGGTCAACGAAAACGGAGACGTAACGGGCGGTAACAGTCTGCTGGCGGGGAGCATCGAGCTGGAGTACCGGTTCCTCGAGAAATGGGCCGGCGCCGTGTTCTTCGACGCCGGGAACGCCTTCGACGACTTCCGCGGAAGAGTCGCGACGGGGACGGGCTTCGGGGCTCGCTGGATCTCGCCCGTCGGCATGGTCCGGGTGGACGTGGGGTTCGGGCTCCAGAAGGAAGGCAATCCGGTACGCCTGCACCTTTCGATCGGGCCGGATTTCTGATGGCGGAGCGCAAGGTGCGATCGCGGCGGTCTCGCTGGACGAGACGACTCTCCGGGGGCCTCGGCGTGTTCCTGCTCCTGGTCGTCGGGTTCGTTGCCTGGCTTGTCGGCACGACGGCGGGTGGACGGGTGGCCCTGTCGCTGGTCCCGGGATTCCTTCCCGACGATCTCGGGCTCGAGGTTGGAGAGTTCTCCGGCCGCCTGTGGGATCGCTTCGAGCTCGAGGGCCTGAATCTGCGGCTGCCGGAGATCGAGTTCGAGGCGGACCGCGTGGCGATCGATTGGCGGGCCTCCGGGATGCTTCGCAGGAGGATCCACGCCTACGGCGTCGTGGTGGATGGTCTGAATGTGCGGCTGATCGAACCCACCCCGGACTCCACGGCCGTGGCGGACGCATCGGCGCGGGATTCCGTTCCTGACTCACCGGCCGCCGATCTCCCCTTCGCGATTTCGTTCGATTCCGTCGTGGTGACGGACGCGACTATCCAGATGAGGGACTCGGTGTGGGTATCCGGAGGGCGTGCGGTGGTCGGCGGCACGATCGATGACTTCAGCCTAGAATTCTCGGGCCGCGCACAAGCACCAGACCTTCCGCCGGCTGACGTGCGTTTGTCTGGCACGGGCTCGACCACGGCTGTCCACGTGGACAACCTGGACGCCAGGGCCCTGGGCGGCACGCTCGCGGTCACCGGAGACCTTTCGTGGTGGCCCCTGGTCACGTGGGACGTCGAGATCCGGGCCGACGCTCTCCAACCCGCCGAGCTGTTGCCCGAGCCGGACGAGTGGCCGGGCACCGTATCCCTGGCCGGAGCCAGTACTGGGAGAATCCTCGATACGGGTGGGGTCGAGGTCGAAGTCGTAGTAGACACGCTCTATGGCGAGGTACGCGGCGACAGCCTCGGGGGCCGGTTCGAAGCTCGCCTCCGGGGCGAAGACCTGGAGCTTCCAGTGGCGCGAATCGCCTGGGGTGCGGCCCAGGCGGGCGCTTCGGGCGGCGCCGGAGAGACCCTGGACCTCGAGTTCGAGGCCACGGCGCCCGACCTCGGGTTGCTGCTGCCGGGGTCGGCGGGACAGGTCGAGGCCAGGGGGAGCGCCACGGGACCCCGCGACGCCCCCAGGATACGGGCCTCGTTCGAGGCGGCAGGCCTGGCGCTGGAGACGGTCCGGGTCGCGACCGCCGAAGGAAACGTGGATCTGGATCTTTCCGGACCCCTGGAGGCCACAGTGCTCGCGCGTGACGTTTCGGTTTCCGGTCGGGACCTCGACTCGGTGACCGTCGCCCTCACCGGCCGTCGCGATGCCCATCGACTGGAGGCCTCGGCCCACGGTCCCGACGCTGACCTGCAACTGTCCGCGCGTGGCGGACTCGACCCCGCGAACGCGTGGTCGGGCATGATCGAGACACTTCAGTTCGCCGCGGACACCGTTGGGTCGTGGACTCTCGTCGCCCCGGTGGAGTTCCGGGCGTCGGCCGATGCCATGAGCCTCGGCGAAGCGTGCCTGGAGTCCACCCCGACTCGAGTTTGTGTCCGGGGTGAGATAGGCGGCGGCCCGACTCGAGTCGCCGCCACGGTCGATTCGTTTCGCGTCGAGCGGCTCGCCCCTCTGCTGCCGGATGACCTCTCTGCCGAGGCGGTCGTAACGGCCGACATCGAGGTCGAAATTGAGCCCGGCGGTGGCGTGAAAGGTCAGGTGGAACTTCACACCAGCGCGGGCACGCTGGTCCGTCACGTGGAAGGGACAGCCCGAAAGCTCTACTTCGAGCCGATCGACGTGACCGCCTCCTCAGGCCCGGACGGCCTCAGCGGAGCCATCGAACTGCATCTTGCCGACGCGAGCGGAGTCGGGGTCCTGGACGTGCTCGGTCGACTGGAGTCTCCTGTCGCGATCCGCTCCGCCGAGGACTTCTTCAGGCTGCGGGGGCAGCCTGTCTCGGCGCACCTGGAGGTGGAGGCGGATGATCTCCTGCTTCTGACGGAGGACCTGTCTCCGCTCTGGGAGGCAGGCGGGAGCTTCCGGGGGACCGCAGACCTGGACATCAATGCGGCGGGCCGGCTGGAGGCGAGACTCCTGGCAGCGACGGACTCGATGGTGGTGCGCTACACAGTGGGGGGGGAGGGTCGGTTTCTGGCGATAGAACCAGCGCGCCTGGTCGCGGAGGCGGGTCCTGACGGACTGTCGGCGGAACTCGAATTGCAGGTGGAGGACTCGACCGGCGTGCAGGTCCTGAAGGTGGCCGGCCGACTGCAGTCCCCGGTGTCGATCCGTTCCACCGACGACTTCACGCGGCTGCGGGGCCAGCCGGTCTCGGCGCACCTCGAGGTGCAGGCGGACGACCTCCTGCTCCTCACGGATGATCTGTTGCCGCTGTGGGATGTCACCGGCCGCTTCCAGGCCACTGCGGACCTCGATATCGACGCCGAGGGCCGCCTGGCCGGCAACCTCCTCGCGGCGACTGATTCCATGGTCTTGCGAAACACGGTGCGCGGCCAGGGATGGACCCTCCTGGTGGACCCGGCGCGGCTGACCGCCGAGGTGGGTCCCGACGGGCTGACGGGGGAACTCGACCTGAAGGTGGGCCTTGCCGGTGAGAGCGATCTCCTGTCTGCTTCGGGAGAGATACGCCTCCCCAGCCTCACGACCCTGGACGTGGATCCGGCGCAGCAGCCCGTGGAGGGCAGTCTCGAATTCAGGGTGGCAGACCTGGGCCTGGTCGAGGCGTTCCTGTTCGATATCGCTGACGCTCGCGGCAGCTTCCTGCTGACGACGCAGATCGGGGGCACCCTGGCGGATCTCACCGTCGATGGGGACGCCAAACTCACCGACGGATACGCCTTGATCCCCACCTTCGGCCTCGAACTCACGGACATCCAGTTCGCCGCCTCGGGACGACCCGAGGGTACGATCGAGGTCGATGGCCAGGTCCGGTCCGGAGAAGGGCTCCTGACGCTGACGGGACGATCGCAGCGCTACCCGTCCGCGGCGGAGCCCAGCGTGTTCCAGCTGCGGGGCGAGCGTTTCCTGGTGCTGGACATTCCCGAGGTCAACCTGCTGGCGAACCCGAGCATCGACCTGGCATTCGATGGGGCGACCCTGCAGCTGACCGGCGATGTGGTGATCCCGCGCGGGCGCCTCGGATTTCCAGAGATCCCGGCTTCGGCCGTGACGCCCTCGGAGGACGTGCGCTTCGTGGGTGACACGGCGGTCGTGAGAGAACCCCCGGTGCCCTTCGGGGCCGATATCACCGTAACCCTTGGCGACGACGTCTTCTTCAACGGTTTCGGCTTCGCGTCCAACCTGATCGGAAACGTCCGGATCCGGCAGGAGCCCCGGGCTGAGCCGACTGGCCGCGGAGAAGTACGGTTCATCAACGGCACGTTCCGCTCGTTCGGCCAGGAGCTGCGAGTCGATCCGGGCCGACTCCTGTTTTCCGGCCCGATCGACAACCCGACGGTGGACGCCCGCGCCTTCGTGCGTGCCTCGGACGGGACCGAGGCCGGATTCCGGATCGGCGGGACCGTACAGAAGCTGGATGTGTCCACGTATTCCGTCCCACCGAAGTCTGACAGCGACGTGATGGCCTACATCCTTTTCGGCCGGCCCATGAACCAGACCTCGAGTGAGGAAGGGAGCCAGGCCTCCAACAACGCCGCGATTCTGGGTGCCAATATGCTGGGCATGACCCTGGCGCCGAGTGTCGGGCTGGACGAGGCCCGAGTTGACGCGGGCTCAAGCCAGAACAAGGCCCAGTTCGTGGTCGGGAAGTACCTCTCCCCGCGCCTGTTCCTGGGCTACGGAGTGGGGATCTACGAGCCGATCAGCACGCTGCGGATCCGCTACCTGCTATCCGCCCGCTGGTCGATCGAGGCGATTACCGGCGATCAGCAAAGCACCGACCTGCTGTGGAGGATCGAGGCGGGAGGGCCGAAGCCGGAGGCGGCGGCGCAAGAGGATGGAAGCTCCGCTGCCGGGTCCGATTCTGAAGCTGAGGTGCATTGAAGGAGGGCGGGAACGCGGCCCGCCCTCCTCAATGGTTGGTGGTCAGCCGACCCCGATGATCAGGGCAAGCGACCAGGCGCGGTTGTTGATCTTCAGATCCGCTTCCTTGGCCACGTCGGTGAGGCCGTACGTGTAGGCGAAGTCGAGTCCGAAGAACAGGACCTGCAGTCCGATCCCACCCTTCAGGCCGAAGTCGAAATTGTTCGTCTCATCGCAGAGGGTGGCGTACCCGATTCCGTCCGTGCTGCAACTTACCTCGAACCCCCCGTTGATACCGCCATAAACGCGCGGGCCAATCACCCGCTCCAGGAACGGAAGCCGGACGACGCCCATCACCGGAACCTCGATGTAAGAAAGGCGCACGCGATCGGCGCTGTTCGCCACATCGAAGCCCTTCTCCGTGTAGTACCCCCCGAAGATCAAGCCAAAGACGCTGCCAGTGGCGTACGATACGCCGAACTGGAAACCGGTCCGGCTCTCCGTGTTGACACTGCTGCCATCCCGCTCGACGCTGGCATCGGAGTAGATACCACCACCCGTGATGCCTACCTGGGCCGCGGCCGGCATCGCCGTGAAACCAAGGAGAAGAGCGGCTGCAAGAACGATCCGTATTCGCATGGGTTACTCCTGTATTCAGAGTTCGGCCGGACGAAGGCCCGGTTCGGGAATATGAAGATACGCCCCGTCGTGTCTTGCGAAAGCCGCTCCTTCGTTGAGGTGCTGCTGATTCGCCGGATTGCCCGCTGCGACCGCTTTCGCTATAATCTGGGGCTCTTGAATTCGGGCTGGCCCGGGTGGCCGGCGCCGGCAGACGCGAACCGGGTCACGGCGTCGCGTCTTTTGTATTGAAAGGGCCCCGGACGGCCCTGTGGCAGCATGAGCCGGGGCGGGGACCGGGACGGGATGTTCGAGCAGCTCGGCGATCGGCTGGATGGCGTATTCCGCCGCCTCAAGGGGCGGGGTGTCATCACGCAGCCCATGCTCCGGGAGGGACTCCGGG
>Ga0272442_10001443_pt1 | contig 36274 bp, 45 predicted proteins | sample SSMForm2O_FD_200262 | JGI IMG/M metagenome (GOLD analysis project Ga0272442, IMG submission 200262) | Marine sediment archaeal communities from Little Sippewissett salt marsh, Falmouth, MA, United States - SSM-Form-2O | ecosystem: Environmental > Aquatic > Marine > Wetlands > Sediment ... | reverse complement strand
GACGTTAATGTGGCCCCGGGCGCAAGCATAAGGTCTGATGAGGGCGATAGGATAGTCATAGGAGATGAATCCAACGTCCAGGACAATGTCGTGATTCACTGCCTGAAAGGAGGAGAAGTGATACTGGGGAAAAAAGTGTCATTGGCCCACTGTGCAATAATACATGGGCCCGTACATATGGGCGATGAGACATTTGTCGGCTTTGGAACAGTGGTCGCATCATCAGACATAGGAAGCAATTGTTTCATTTCACACAACTCAACAGTATTGGGTGTAAAATTGAAAAACAATAAGTATGTTCCCCCGGGAACGGTCGTCCAGACCCAAAAAGAGGCAGACGAACTAGGTGAGGTTCCAGAGGATTTGACAGGATTCAACGATGAAGTGATCGAAGTAAACTGTGAACTGGCCAGATGCTACAAGAAACTATTAGGATAGCTGACACAGTGATCAGTCAATCTCTTTTTTTATTTCCCTTGTGAATACGAACAATATCAAGGAAGCAAAAATAAAGATTACCCATTGGACTAAAAATGGGAACTCAAGATTGGAGACTACTGCACCTATCATTGCACCCGCAGATAGATCCAACAGGAAGTACGTCCTTACCAATAGTTCCCCCACTAAGAATATGCCAGCAATTATCAGCCAACGGGCAATTATATCATCCATGGACTTTCGCCTTATAATTTGACGGCTGTGCCGTAGGCCAAAATCTCGGCAGCCCCTTGGGCAACTTGTGATGTAGTGATCCTGATGCCAATAATTGCATCAGCACCTAGCTTTTTAGCTTCCTCCTCCATCCTGGAAAGAGATTCCTCCCGGGCCTCAGAGATCATTTCAGTATATTCCTTTAGTTCCCCGCCAACGAGGTTCCTCAGTCCTGCAACAAGATCTTTTCCTAGGTGTTTAGCGCGAATCGTATTTCCCTTTACAAGTCCAAGCACTTCAGTGACTTCCTGTCCTGGAATTTCATTGATAGTAAGTAGCAACATTTTTTTATCACCAACATGATATTTCATAAAAAATATAAAAATCTATCTAAATATGGTAAACGAATAATAACCTAGTTGGACAATTAGTAAACTATAAAAAGGAAACTGCCAGATGGATTGTGGAAAATATGAAGGAAACAAAAAAGGAGTGCAAGTATTGTAAACGTGAATTCAATACTCATGAAAAGGGACGCATAGTACTTGAATTCTGGCGAGATCCCAAACATCTTTCAAGACTATATTTTTGCAATCGCGAATGCTTCGTTTCATTTCTAAAAGAAAATAAGATTGTATAACTGTGCCTTAAAAAAGGCAATTCGATATTTTTTTATTGTCAATTTCTTATTTAGATTATGTCCATTTTAAATCATATAGCCATTAGGGTAAATGACATTGAACAATCCAAGTTGTTCTACTCCAAATACCTAGGACTCGAGTCAAGCTTTGAGCAAAATATCAAAGGCAAACAGTTTGAGAAGGTTTCTGGAATCGTGGGTTTCGATGTGGTGTTCTCTGTAATGACAGATAAAGAGACAAATGTAAATCTTGAGCTTGTAGAGTTCAACAATGAGTTCAAAGATAGCCCCTCAGGATTCAATCATATAGCCTTTGAAGTTGAAGATGTTGATGTCCTGTATGGGGAATTGATCAGGGACAGCATAAGCACCATCTCAGAACCAGTAACGCTGACAGATGAAAATGAAAAGATCAGTGGTAAGAGATTTTTTTATTTTTATGATCCAAGCAAAAACATAATTGAAGTATTTAACAAAAAGAAGGGATTATACTCTGGCTAAAATATTTTTTTAAGCTCTTCTTCCCATTCTTTTTTGCATTCACAATCATAATCGATAAACTCCCTGGAGCCCATGTTGTATTCTTCAACTTTTTTCATTATCTCCCTTTCACACTCGCCACAATTATGGATTCCCCTCTCCTTGCCAATTCCAACAGGGTGAGACATTACATACGGGTCCAAGTCCCTCAAGTTGTTCAGGCATTCTACCAATGACCATAGGAACGGAGGCCTGTACTCCTTTCTCATCCATAACCTCTCTACCAGTGAACCTTTGTGTATGGAGACGGGATTAATGGATATGGTGTCTGAGATACCCTCGGTTTTTATGGCGCTTTGTGTTACGTCCAATATAGCCTCATACTCTGTAATAAAGGGAGGTTTCAATAACAGGTAGGTTTTCACCAAGACATCCTTGCTGTGGAGAAGATTGGCCTTATCCATGAATTTTTCATATGTGAATCCTTTGTTCACGCAATATCTCAATACATCGTTATTTGCAGATTCCAGGCCAATCGCAACTTCCAGTGTAGTGCCATTGGCCATAGAGGAGACAAGTGTGTCAATCAATTCAGCCTTAATGAACTCGGGTCTTGATTCAACGGTTATCTCCTTAACGCCACTTTCAGACGCCCTTGAAATTATCTCCATTTGCTGTTCCTTTGTCAGCTCCTTTTCATCAAAGAAACTACCTGAAGTAAATATCTTTAGCTTATCAATCCCCTCCTCGATATCCGAGCAAAAAATCTCCACTATGTCGTTTGGCGTCCTGGGTGGACAGTCGCTTTTGTATGAGCACATGTAACAGGCATCATAAGAACAGCCGCATGTTGGCAATACTATCGATTTTGCGAGCCCAGGCTTTCCGGATATGAGCTCCATGTTCTTCCAAGATGGCATCACTATGTGATTATGAATGCCCAATATAATCATTTCGATAGTTTTAATGATATTAGCATGCCAAAAACACACGTTGCCATGCTTGCGGCCAATATCTCTTTATCTGATGGAAGTCCAGGGAAAAGAACAAAAATCGATGCAATGATCAGGCCCATTATGAAATAATAAAATTTTGATGGATGATTTTTGATGATATTGTTAATCAATTTTGAAATGCCTATTATCCCTATCAACCCGCCTATCGCAGGAGGTATCAATGCCACTATGTCAAAGGCCTTCACGGCATCTATAAGATCCCAATAGACCCCCATTGCCACCAGAACAAATGAGCCTGAGAACCCCGGAACTATCATTGCCGCCGCTGAAGCTATGCCTGCAACAAAGAAAAGCGCAATATTATAGTCACTGCCCCCCCCATTTGCTTCAGAGACGTTCAATAATTCCAATGATAGAACTGCAATGAATCCAATTATGAAGAAAAGTGAGTTTGGTGCATTCAGCCTCATGTCCGTATGTTGTTTCATCACAGTAGGAATGCTGCCTATTATTAGCCCTATGAAAAAGTAGAGTGTCGGAATCTTATGATTCTCATATAAAAAGTCCATTATGTTGGATAATAAAAAAATCGCCAACAAGGCCCCAAGGCCTATTTGGGCAAGAAATATGGTGTATGATCTACGATTATTAGAGTCGGTCAAGAAGTTCCCAATTGCACCTATCAACTTGTCATATATCCCCAGCACCACAGCAAGTGTCCCACCAGATACGCCAGGGATAATGTTTGCGACCCCAATGATGGCCCCTTTGAATAGGTACAACAGATGAAATCCATCATGGTCGCCATTGCCCATGGAACATAATGAAGTTATAATATTTAAAAATATGTTCCTTTGCATTATTACAAAATTTATTATAATAGCCACGAATATTGTTTTTATGGACGATCTTGTCAGGCTCGCAGTTGATGAATTAAGGGAGTCGGACTATGCAATAGCTCTTACCGGGGCAGGCATATCAACTGAGTCTTGCATACCTGATTATAGGGGGCCCGAAGGCATATGGACAAAGAATCCCGAAGCCGAAAGAAGGGCCTATGAATCTTTCAGGGTCTTCACATCAGACCCCGCAAGATATTGGAAAGAGGGGTATGGGCATCATGCATTGCACGACCTCTTCTTGAAAGCTGTTCCGAACAAGGGGCACATGGCCATACGTTCAATGGAGGAACATAAACTGCTAAAGATGACCATAACACAAAACATTGATAATCTTCATGCCAAGGCAGGGACAAAAAAGCTTATAGAGTACCATGGAAATGCCCTAAAGCTAAGGTGCATTGATTGTAACAGCAGATATCCTATTGAGGAATACAATGCCCCCATACCCATATGCGGGAAATGCGGGAAAATACTTAAATCAGATGTTGTGAACTTCGGGGAACCAATACCCCCAGACGTAATGAATAAAAGCTATGAGGAAGTTAAGAAATGCGATCTGATGCTGATATGTGGAACATCGGCCTTGGTACACCCTTTCGCTTCGTTGCCATATTTATATAAAGATATAAAAGGTGATAAGGCCAAGATAATCGAGATTAATATTGCCCCAACGCCAATAACAAAGGAAGGTCTGACAGATATTTTCATTCTGGGAAAAACAGGGATCGTGCTTCCAAAAATAAATGATATAATAAAAAAATACATATAGTAATATTTTATTGATAAATAATTCTTAAATGAATATTAAAATCAAAAAATATTTTTAATTTACCATTTAATAAGAGTACAAAATAAAGGAGATATACAAGTGGGCCATATAAGAACATATGATGACATAAATAATAAGATCGAAAAGGGCGAAGCTGTAGTGGTCACTGCCGAGGAAATAATAGGCATGGTTGAAGAGGACGGTATTGAAAGGACTGCCAAACAAGTTGATGTCGTGACGACAGGCACCTTTTCGCCAATGTGCTCTTCAGGAGTGTTCCTTAACTTCGGGCATTCAGAACCACCAATAAGGATGCAAAAGATCTTAATGAACGATGTTCCGGTCCATGGAGGCCTAGCAGCAGTTGACACATATCTTGGTGCCACTAATGTTTCAAAAAACGATAGTCACTATGGCGGCGCCCATGTTATAGAAGACCTATTGAATAATAAAGAGGTAAACTTAAAGGCAACATCTGGGGGCACAGATTGTTATCCAAGAACTGACGTGAACACGTGGATCGATATTGACAACATAAACGAGGCCATCATGCACAATCCACGAAACTGTTATCAAAATTACAATGTTGCCGTAAACGCATCTGATACGAACATAAAAACATATATGGGAACGCTTTTGTCCCAATGCAGCAATGCGCACTTTGCAACTTCAGGACAGCTAAGCCCACTTTTGAACGATAGGCACCTAAACACCATAGGCATCGGGACCAGGATATTCCTATGCGGAGCGGATGGATACGTTGCATGGAACGGCACACAGCACAACCCCCAGGTCCAAAGAATTCATGGAAAAGAAATATATTCAGGTGCAACGCTCTCTGTGACAGGGAATCTCAAGGAAATGAACACCAGGTATCTCAGGGCGGCCAATCTGCCGGGTTACGGGGTGTCGATCTTCGTAGGAGTGGGTGTGCCTATACCTATACTGTCCACAGACATATTGAAGGACGTTTCGATCAAAGACGAGGAGATATACACAAAGGTAATAGATTACAGCTCACCAAAGATCGACAAGCCAGTTTTAGGGGTGGTAAACTACAGGGACCTGAGAAACGGAGAGATCGAGATATCAGGAAATACTGTGCCTTCATCACCCATATCAAGTTATGCCAGGGCAAGGGAAATTTGCGAGGAATTGAAAAATAAGATAGATCATGGTTCTTTCAAACTTCAAGAACCGATACAAAAACTGCCAAAAAAGGCTAACTTCAATAACATAAAGGTGAGATAATGAAGAAAAAAATCATACTTACATTCCCTCCTACAATAGTTGATGAACCAATAGTTCACACACTAGTTAAACGATTTGGACTATGGATAAATATCCATAGAGCAATTATAGAACCGGGAAAACATGGCAAATTGGTCATTGAGCTCAAGGGGGATGAAAAAAGCATACAAAAGGGCCTTGACCACATAATCAAGACAGGGTTGAATGTCACACATTTGGAACATGATGTTATCCTAGACAAGGACAAGTGCGTCGATTGCGGCATCTGCACCTCGATATGCCCCACAAAGGCCCTGACCCTTGACAAGGAAACATATAAAATATCCATAGATTACGATGAGTGTGTAATGTGCGGATATTGCGCGGAGATATGCCCCGTAAATGCAATAAGCATTAATTTCTAGGCTGTCTTCCCAGCTTTTTTCTTTAACTTATTGATCTTGTCACGATATAGTATGGCCTTTTCAAAGTCTAGATTATCGGCAGCATCCCTCATCTTTGATTCAAGTTCCCCGAGCATGGCCGGTATCTCTGCCTTAGGTATGCTCTTGATCTCCTTAAGTATTATCTCTTGCTCCCTGATAGGCTTGATAATGGTCTTGGGAACTATTCCATTTACCCTGTTGTACTCTTCTTGTATATTTCTTCTTCTCTCAGTTTCACTGATGGCCTTCCTTATGGAATCGGTAAATTTGTCCATATACAGTATTACCATTGATTCAGAATTTCTGGCGGCCCTGCCCACTATCTGTATGATCGAAGTGTCATTTCTTAGGAAACCTTCCTTGTCGGCGTCAAGGATCGCCACAAGGGCGACTTCCGGGATATCAAGGCCCTCCCTAAGCAGATTGATCCCCACCAGGACATCAAAAGTCCCCACCCTCAATTGCCTGATAAGCTCAGACCTCTCAAGAGTATCGATCTCTGAGTGAAGATAACGGGCCTTTATCCCATTCTCACTGAAGAACTCTGTAAGCTCCTCAGCCATCCTTTTTGTGAGGGTGGTGACGAGAACCCTGAAACCCTTTGATGTCGTGTTCCTTATCTCCCCCATCAGGTCATTGATCTGACCTTTGATGGGCCTCATGAGAATTACGGGGTCAACAAGGCCTGTTGGCCTGATGATCTGTTCAACTATCTGATCTGATATGGACCTTTCATATATTGAAGGGGTGGCAGATACAAAAATGACATTATTCAGATACTTCTTGAACTCCTCGAACTTCAAAGGCCGATTGTCATAGGCGGATGGCAGCCTGAATCCATATTCCACAAGGGACCGTTTCCTGGAGTGGTCACCCTTGTACATGCCATGGATCTGTGGTATGCTCTGATGCGACTCATCAATTATCATTAAGAAATCCTCAGGAAAATAATCCAAAAGGCAAAATGGTGGTTGGTCCTTCTTCCTGCCATCAAAATGAGACGAATAGTTCTCAATTCCCTTGCAATATCCAAGCTCCTCGATCATTTCAATGTCATAGTTCACCCTGGTCTTTAGCCTATGGGCTATCATGGGATCATCTATCTCGGGAAGGACGCTCTCAAGCTCATCTCTTATGGACCTTATGGCCTGCTTCCTGGATTCCTCGTCAATGGCAAAGTGCTTGGCGGGGAACAGGTGAAAGCTCGAGAATTGTTCCTTAGGTACAAGATTGAATCTGTCAATGAGCTCCATACGATCGATCTCATCGCCATACAGCTCTATCCTCAGGATGTCGTCAGTATAGGACGGCACTATGTCGATGACATCGCCACGCACCCTGAATTTGCCAGGCATTAGCTCAAGGTCGTTACGTTCGTACTGCTGCTCTAGCATCTTAAGAATAAGGTTCTTTCTTGTTATCTGCATGCCCGTCATCAGATGCAGAGATAGATTTCTATAAGTCTCCGGATTTCCAAGGCTGTATATGCAAGATACAGAGGATACGATGATTACATCATTCCTTGTCAGTAACCCTTCAGTGGCTGAGATCCTCATCTGTTCTATCTTTGGATTCACGTGGGAGTCCTTTGGAACGTACATGTCCTTGGCAGGCATATATGACTCTGGTTGATAATAGTCATAATATGAAACAAAATACTCTACCCTGTTATTTGGGAAGAATGACTTGAACTCCTGGTACAACTGTGCGGCCAATGTCTTATTGTGGGCCAGGACCAGTGTGGGTTTGTTCAATTTGTTGATCACATGGGATACTGTGAATGTCTTTCCGCTCCCTGTCACTCCAAGCAGGACCTGCTTGTTTTGGCCGCTCTCAAATCCGGACGTCAGCTTTGATATGGCACTTGGTTGATCGCCCTTAGGTTCAAAATCCGACTTCAGTGAAAACCTCTTGTTTTTGTCATACATCCTCGGTCATTCCCTTGCTTCTCAATAATTTATGGTAGTTTATTGCGAATCTGTGCGACTCATCCCTGGCATTCTCTATCAACTGCATGGCCATGGATCTCTTTGGAATGTTTAGGGGCGATTTAAGGCCTGGGACAAATATCTCCTCATTCCTCTTGGCAATGGATATTATGGGGACCTTGAGTCCCAATGATTTTAATTCCTTATATGCAGATGTCAACTGACCCTTTCCACCATCGATTATGATCAGGTCCGGCATCCGCTCGCCCTTGTCCTTGAGCCTTGTGTAGCGCCTTCTGACTATCTCACCGATCGAAGCAAAATCATCGATGCCATCGATGCTCCTTATCTTAAATCGTCTGTAGTTTGACTTATCTGGTTTTCCTTGTCTAAACTGGACCATTGAGCCAACTGTGTATGAACCAGATAAATGAGAGATATCGATGCATTCAATGACATTGGGCAAATTGGGCAATCTCAATCTCTTCTTAAGATCTTCCATCATTAGTTTGTATCTAAGGAATTTTGACTCTATGTTGATCTTTGCCAATTCTAAAAGCTCAACCTTCTTTCCCCTCTTTGGAATCGTAATCTTTACAGGTCCCCTCCTTCTGTCCTTCAAGAACACAGCTATGGCCTCGTCGCTTAGCTCTTCAGGAATTATGATCTCGCGAGGAATGGCGTTTGACGAGTAGAACTGGGTGATGAAATCTTCAAAGAAACCATCCATATACGGGAACACAAATTCATTTTTAGTGTCAAGGACACCGTGCAGGATATTGAACACTATGAGATATACAGCATCCCCATCTAGTATGTAGTTTATTATGTCTTCATCATACTTCTTATCCATCTCCACCCTTTGCCTTTCCTTGAGCACTTTCAGGGCATTTACCTGATTTCTCAGTATCAGTGCCTTCTCAAAATTGTTGAGCTCAGAGTGCAATATCATTTCCTTGTTCATGTCACGGATAAGATCATCGACCTTGCCATCAAGGAATCTCTCGATCGAACGCATATTCTTCCCATATTCCTCTTCAGATATATTTCCAATGCATGGCGCCGAGCACAGCCCGATATGGGATCTCAGGCAAGGCCTCTTTCTCAAACGCTTGCAGGTCCTGATTCCAAATGATTTCCTTAAAGCCTTGATTATGTTGTCCCTGTCCTCTGCATTGACAAATGGCCCATAGAAGTTCCCCTCGCCCGTCCTTTCCCTGGCAACAAGAAGCCTCGGATACTTTTCATCAGTTACCTGTATGTATGCATATCTGTGGGAATCCTTGAGATTGATATTGTATTTTGGCTTATACTTATTGATAAGATTGTTCTCCAGCACAAATGCCTCTATCTCAGTATTCGTTACAAAGAAGTCTAGGGAAGCAATCTCCGAAACCATCAAGGTGGTCTTTGGGTCCATTGGTCTGCCCTGAAAATATGACCTGACCCTTTTTTTCAGTGATTTTGCCTTGCCAACATAGATTACCTTTCCTTTATTATCCCGGTAGATATAACATCCGGGATCCAGGGGTATAGAATCGATGTCAATTTTCATAACACTTTTTTCAAGAATTGGCCTGTATAGCTTTTATCAAAACCCATAACGTGTTCAGGGCTCCCCGTAACGACGATCCTGCCACCCTCGTCACCGCCTTCAGGCCCAAGATCGATTATATGGTCTGCTGTCTTTATCACGTCAAGATTATGCTCTATGACCACTATGGAATTTCCTTTGTCAACAAGCCTGTTCAAAACCTCTAGCAACTTCTTAACATCATGGAAATGCAGCCCCGTTGTGGGCTCGTCAAGAAGGTAAAGAGTATTGCCTGTTGATTTTTTAGCAAGCTCCTTTGTGAGCTTGATGCGTTGGGCCTCACCACCAGATAATGTCGTCGAAGACTGGCCCAGCTTGATATACCCAAGACCCACGTCATTGAGTGTCTTTAGCTTTCTTTTGACAGAAGGTATGTTTGAAAAGAAATCAAGGGACTCTTCAACGCTCATATCAAGGACATCAGATATCGTTTTTCCCTTGTATGTGACCTCAAGTGTCTCTTTATTGAATCTCTTTCCCTTGCATTCCTCACAGACAACATAAACATCTGGAAGAAAGTTCATCTCTATCTTGATCAGTCCTTCCCCCTGGCATGCCTCACATCTTCCGCCCTTTACGTTGAACGAGAATCTGCCAGGCTTATAGCCCCTCAGCTTGCTTTCCATGGTCTTTGAGAATAGCTGCCTGATATCATCCAAGACCTTGATGTAGGTGGCAGGATTGCTTCTGGGGGTCTTTCCAATGGGGGATTGGTCTATCATTATTATCTTGTCAACCTTGCCATTGAACTCTAGATCAATATGTTTGCCAGGGCGTTCCTTGCTAGAATGAAGCCGCCTCATCATTGCGCGATATAATATGTCGTATATCAGGGTGGATTTCCCGCTCCCTGAGACCCCAGTGATGACCGTAAGTATGCCCAAGGGTATCTCAACATCGATGTCTTTCAGATTATGTTCGCCAGCGCCTATGACATTGATGCTCCCATTAGGATCACGCCGTCTCTTAGGGGTTTCTATCGTAAGCTTCCTTGAAAGGTATTGGCCAGTCAATGAAAACTCATTTGCCTCTATCTCGCGCGGATTTCCCAAAGCCACTATTTCGCCGCCGTGTATGCCCGCACCCGGGCCCATGTCAACAACGTAATCTGCATTCCTTATGGTGTCCTCATCATGCTCCACGACAATGAGCGTGTTTCCCAGGTCTCTAAGGTGGTGCAATGTGTCGATAAGCTTATTGTTGTCCCTTTGATGCAGGCCTATGCTAGGTTCATCAAGAATGTATAGAACGCCCATAAGATTAGAACCGATCTGTGTTGCGAGCCTGATCCTTTGAGCCTCACCGCCTGAAAGCGATCCAGCCGATCTGGACAAGGTCAGATAGGATAGCCCGACATCGTTTAAGAATCTCAATCTTGACCTGATCTCCTTAAGGACCTGCTTTGATATCGTCATGTCCTTTTCTGAGAGCTCTATGTTATCGAAGAATCCAATCGATTCCTTTATGGACAGGTCTGTCAGGTCGATGATGTTCTTACCATCAATCCTCACGTTTAGGATCTTGTCTTTCAATCTCTTGCCATTGCAAGTGGGGCAAGGGATGAATCTCATGAATCGCTCTATGTCCTTTCTCCTGTATTCGGACTGTGTCTGCTTGTATAGTCTCTCAAGTTCCGGCACTATTCCCTCGAAATTTCCATTGAACTCCCATGAGGAGTTCTCTGATACGTACTTGAAATGAATCTTTTTTGAAGTGCCATATAATATTATTTCCTGCTGCTCATCAGTGAAATCATTGAAGGGCGTGAATAGGTCAAATCCAAATTGTTTTCCCACCGTTGCCAATCGTTTGCCCCTCCAATTGTCATATGCGTTGCGGTAGGGGCCAATCGCGCCATCAGCTATGGACAGTGACTTATCGGGGATGACAAGTTCGGGATCTACCTTTTGCTTGAATCCCAGGCCATTGCAGTCCTCACATGCGCCAAATGGTGAGTTGAATGAGAACATCCTGGGTTGAAGCTCTTCAAAAGTTACATCGCAAAGTGGACATGACATCTCAGAGGAATAGAGGCGCTCATCCTCGCCGGCTATGACAATTACCAAACCTTCACCCTTCTCAAGACCGTTCTCCACAGCCTCTTGAAGCCTTGTCATGTCTGAGGTATTCAAGCGGTCGACAACAACCTCTATATCATGTTTCTTGTATCTCTCTAATTTTACCTTGTCGTCCGTTCTTATGATGTTTTTATCTACCCTTACCCGCCTATAACCCTCCTTGTCCAGGTCTTCAATCAATTTTTCATATGTTCCCTTCTTTTGCCGTACAAGGGGTGCCAACACCATGATATCACTGTCATTGTACTCCTCTTTTATGGAATTGGCAATGGATTCGGGGGTCTTCTTTTCAATGCGTATGTTGTGGACAGGACAATAGGGCACACCCACTCGTGCATATAATAATCTAAGATAATCATAAATTTCAGTGACCGTCCCCACAGTGGACCTTGGGTTCTTGGAAGTGGTCTTTTGTTCTATGGAGATGGCTGGAGAGAGCCCATCGATCGAATCAACATCAGGCTTGTTCATCAGACCTAAAAATTGCCTCGCATACGCAGATAGGGATTCCACGTACCTTCTTTGGCCTTCGGCATATATCGTGTCAAAGGCAAGCGTTGACTTGCCAGAACCAGACAAGCCTGTAATGACAATGAACTTGTCACGGGGTAGTGATAAGGTAATGTTCTTGAGATTGTGTTCACGCGCCCCTCTAACAACAATATTATCCTGCATAACAGTTGAGAGATTTTTGTAGCACTATAAAAGCATTATGGAAATAGAGAGTAGTAAATTAATCACTTCCTTTCCTTAAAATCAAGTGCAAGGGAATTCATGCAGTATCTCTGGCCTGTCGGAGGGGGGCCATCTTCAAACACGTGGCCAAGGTGCCCCCCACACTTTGAGCAGAGCACCTCTTTCCTTTCCATCCCAGCGCTCATGTCACTCTTGGTCACTATTGAATCAGGGGACAGGGGTTCCCAAAAACTTGGCCATCCAGACCCTGAGTTATATTTGGCATCTGAAGAAAATAGCTCATTATGGCATCCGGCGCACAAAAATGTGCCCTCTTTCTTGAAATCATTGTATTTTCCAGTGAATGGGGGTTCTGTTCCCTTCTTCCTCAATACAATGAAAACTGCCTTTGGTAAAAGCTCTTTCCATTCCTCTTCAGTGTGCTCTATCCTTTCCACCATAAAAATCACCAAATGATGAATAATAAAGGAAAGGAAAGAATATATGTTTTTTCTTTTCTAGAATATCTCATTTAGCACAAGTGTCTGGGATCTCTTTGGTCCTATAGACACGCCGAAGAGGGGTATTCCAAGCGCTTTTTCTACGTATAAGAGATAGTCCTTTGCCGCCTTGGGAAGTGAATCAAGACCATCGGCCAATACAGAATCGGTATCGAAGTCCCATCCCTTGAATTCCTTGTAAACAGGCACACATTTTGAAAATATATCCATGTTTGAGGGGAAATGGGGCACATTTTTACCTTCAACCTCGTATCCAGTGCACACCTTTACCTTGTCAAGACCATTTAGCACATCCAACTTGGTAATGAAGATACCATCAAGATGATTTAGCATATGGGAGTACTTTACCAGCATCAGGTCAAGCCAACCACATCTCCTAGGCCTTCCAGTGACAGTCCCATATTCATGCCCCTTTTGTGCCAGATGGTTGCCATAGTCGTCCTCAAGCTCGGTAGGCACAGGACCTGTTCCAACCCTTGTGGTATATGCTTTCACAATCCCCAAGACTGTGCCTATGCTCTTTGGAGGCACCCCTGCCCCGGTGCAAACGCCACCGCAAACCGTGTTAGAGGATGTATTGAAAGGGTATATTCCAAAATCAATGTCAAGGTGGGTTGCCTGCGCCCCTTCCATCAATATTCTCTTTCCGGCATTGTTTGCCTCGTTCAAGAGAACGCTCGTGTCAGTGACATATTCCCTGATAAAATCGGCATATTTTCCATATTCATTGATGATATCCTGTTTTGAATGCTCGATCTCATGACCGAGGGATGAGAAGAACTTTTTCTTTATATCGTAGACGACATCAAGTTTTTCCCTGAAAACAGTTTCATCGATTAGGTCCACGAAACGGATCCCGATCCTTGAGACCTTGTCCGAGTAACAAGGGCCTATTCCTCTTTTTGTGGTGCCGGCCTTGTGCTTTCCTTTCAGCTCTTCAAGGATTACATCCTCCTGCTTGTGATAGGGCATTATCACATGCGCCCTCTCTGAGATGTATATATTTCCTATCTTTACATTCTTTGACCTTAGCTCAGCAAGCTCCTCCAACAATATTGCTGGATCTATAACCATGCCATTTCCCATGACAACGTCTTTTCCCTGAACTACGCCTGAAGAGATAAGCCTCAGCTTGAATGTCTCATCTCCTACCACTATGGTGTGTCCTGCATTGTTACCGCCTTGGAATCTGACAGAGATATCTGCCTTTCCGGCGTAATAATCAGTAAGCTTTCCCTTGGCTTCATCGCCCCATTGTGTACCTAGGATGACACTAATCATAATACCACATTTTGTGATATAAATATGATTAAAAAAAGCTTTTGGTGTGCGGAATAGGCAGATAAATGTAAAAAACTATTCTAGGAGCCTATCGACCATCCATTCAGGATCAAATGGGATGAGATCTTCATAAGACTGGCCAACGCCTATAAAAAGGATCGGGCGTTTGGTCACATATGCTATTGAGAGCGCTGATCCCCCTCTTGCATCAGCATCCACCTTTGTTATGATGGAGCAGTCAATGCCTATCTCATGGAACTTCTCGGCCTGCTCAACGACCGCGTTGCCGCCAAGAGCGTCCCCTACAAATATCTTCAGATCAGGATTGGTAACCCTCATGACCTTGCGCATCTCGTCCATCAGATTCTTATTCGTCTCTGCCCTTCCGGCAGTATCAATCAGGACCACATCTAGCTTTCTTGCCTTTGCATGTTTGATTGCATCAAAAGCAACAGCAGCAGGGTCTGCACCGTAATCGTGCTTTATTACCTTGATACCCACGTTATCGGCATGCTTTTCCAATTGTTCTATGGATCCGGCACGGAAAGTGTCTGAAGCAGAAATGACACAGGAATAACCTTTATTCTTCAGAAGATTTGAAAGCTTCGCAATCGTTGTGGTCTTGCCGGTCCCATTGAAACCTATGAATATAAGCACCAATGGTTCTCCTGAAGCCTTTTTTTCATCAATAATGGAGAAGAGGTCCATAGGTTCTGACTGCAATATCTCAGAAATAGCCTCGGAAAGATTCTTCCTGATATATTTTTTCTTGTTTTCAGACAAGGACAACTGTTCGCCGACTATTCTCTCCTTGAGCTCAATGCCTATCTTTTCCGATACTTTCATGGACACGTCGTTCTCAAGTAGAGAAAGTTGAAAATCCCAAAGAACATCATCTATATCCTTTTCGGATATGGTCTTTTGGGATACGTTATCCACAAAGGAAGACAGTTTATTTTTCAAAGAGTCGAACATTGCCCCACCTTATGGATTCAGGCTTTTTTTTGTTGCTGATTTTGAACAATCTCTCTGCCTTTTTGCTCTAGGTTTGCCATGGCGTTTGTAATTTCCGAATATGAAGAGGACGTCTTGTTCAAAAGTTCCTTCATTTCAGTTAATCTGGAATCCATCAAGGCCGATGCATTTTCTATATTGTGCTTGACCACAACATTAGCCCCAATATTTATGATAACATTCTTATTGTCTGTCAGTTTGCCGTAAGTAAAGCTGCCACCACCTAGTGGGAACAATACCTCTTGGCCCTCATCGGACTTTTGTATGTTCTCAATCGTCTCCTTGGCCACCATCAGTTCCTTAATGTGTGATTGTAACATGTTAATGTTCATCTTCAACGATTCGGCCTGGCGCTCCAGCATGGCGATCCTATTTGATATCTCTCTAATATCTTCCATATCAATCAGCCTTTATTTCTTCTACTACTATGTGCTTCCTCTTGGTGCCATGCTTTGAACCTAAATCCAGATATAACTTTTCCAATGCATGTCCTTCCCTGTCAGCTCTTATAACTCTCTCAAACTTTTGGAAAGATGATCCCATCAAAAACTTTCCCTTAAGTGTGAATTCTTGTACCATAATTCATTCCTCCATCAAAACATCATCGATTCTTCCAAGCTCAGGCCCTGTTGAAAAGTCTCCAACAACTACTCCTTTGGAATTCGCAGCCATGCATCCGCCTATGTATCCAACACCTTTATTGGCAGTTGAGTGATCAACTGGCACCTTCAAAATATCCTTTAGCCATTCGATCTTTTCCGGAGATGCATCCGGATGCACCAGGCACCCTTTGTTCGTGGCAACGGCAACGCTTCCAACGTTCTTGTAACCGCCAATGATCCCTTCCTCGACCTCGACACCCAAGAAAGATGATATATCCTCCTTCAAGGGGGACAGGACAGGGCTTATGACACAACCCTTGTCATTGGTAAGAATCAGATTCCCAAGTGCTGTGAACTTGGTATCCAATGACATGACGTTGCATGAGAAAGCATCATCGATGGCATCTAGCTCCCTCTCTTCTATGAGTGTGGGGACCAGAATCCCATTTTTATTGCCGGCTAGAAAAATCCCAACAAGATCCGTCCTAGCAATAGTGGTCTGCAACACCTTTGTGCCAAGGACCGATGATATTGTGTCTATCTTATCCTCTTTGACATCGGTTCGGGCAATAGTGAAATCCTCGGTGGTAAAAGACACAATACCAATGAAAGGGGTACCACCAAGAGACATCTTTTCAATCATATAATCACTCAGCTAGGAAAGCCTTTACACGAATATATTTTGTTTCGTCCTTCTCTACTTCCTCTTTGACAGCGCGTACCCTGACCCTTGAAGGCGGCTTTTCGATCCCTCTGCTCCATACACGTTCGTTTATGGAACTGTCAAATACTACATCTTCCGTCTTTGTGTGCTTTTGCAAAAAGGACCTAACTTCCCTCATAGCCCTTGGTGATCTCTTTTTCCTCGGCACTTCCTTTACTTTCCTGAGAGGAATAACGTAGACTCTCTCTTCACCTATATCCATGTTTTTCACCTACAACTTCAATCTCACACGGCGTCCATGACGCCTTTTTGGGTGGAATCTTACACCCATTCTCGTCTTGCTCCAGACCCAAACAGGGACCCTTCTGGTCTGTTTTTGAGCCCTTCCCAACCTTAGTTTTTTAGCAAGTGGTTTATTTCTGCTCATGTCAATCACATTTCATAATCGTTGAATTTTGAAATCCCTCTTTACCTGGCCTTGAATCTGTTTTAAAAGACCAATCAAAGTAGGTTCATCAATCCTTTGCTTTATTTGTCCTTGTTGGGCTAACTGAACAATTAGATTCTCAACCTGAGCCCCATAGTCGGGCCTTGCAACTTTTACACGACCCAATCTCTCACGAGCCTCAGGAGTCAAAAGATTTCTAAGTACAGATTGTTTTTGGGCCTCTTGTTGCTGCTGTTGATAAGCCATGGCCTGTTCATTCTGCGCCTTTTTTTGAAGTTCTTCCAACTTCCTCCTCTTAATCTCTTCAGTTTCGTCCAATATACCATCCACCTGATTAGTAGACCTTGAGCTCTGGCCTGTCCTCAATGATGGAATTTTTTACGTCATGGCTCTGTTTGTCCAGATAGGACCTTCCAGATGCCGTGACAACTCTCCCATCATGTTTAGATTCTACATACCCAGCGGCTTCAAGTTGTTGAAGAATGGTTCTAATGACGGCACCACTTCCAGGATACTTCTTTTCTGGTTTGTGGCCCCTGTTCTTTTTTCCACCATAGTAAGTTCTCAATCTCGCAACACCAACAGGTCCATCAACATAAATTCTCCTAAGCAAGGAAGAAGCTCTGATAAACCACCAGTTCTCCTGCTCGGGAGGTCTCTCATTATGGGCGCCTGTCTTTACGAATGTTGCCCAGGTTGGTTTCTCGATTGATGGATTTTTTGCCAAATCTTCAGCAATCTTTTCTATTAAGGCCTCTGCGGGAACATCATAAACTGTAGTCATTGTCTCACCTATCTAAAGATACCTCTTTTCTATTTTAAAATCTTTTAAATACATTTCGATACCTAAAAGACAATCACATAGTTTCTCACCCAATATACAATATTTGGATGTAAACATTATCATGATTTTATTTTAATGTCTATTGTCGATTTATAAAATTTGTGGTATTATAAATTTAGAATTATAATAATATCTATAAATTTCTATTTTTACAAACAATAAACCCTAATCCTTATAGATAATTAATTTTCTTCCTCTTAAATCGATAAATTCAGCTCCAAGTCTTTCACATAGTTCAGTTGAAAAATTATTTTTATCCTCCACATCGGGAGACAAAGAAATTTTTACAACTTTCTTTTTCTTTAATTGATCCCTAATCTCTTTTATCAATGAATCAGTTGCTCCAGATTTCCCAATTATTATCGTCGCCTTCTCCTGGGACATCTGTTTCAAAAGCATCTTCTTTCTCTCTTTTGTAAGCATTTCTCTCTTCCTCCAACATGGAAACTAGGCCTTTAATATGGCCTGCCCCAATTACTATCACTAAATTAACAGGCTCATCCTGGATGTATAATAATTTTCTAATGATGTTGAACATGTGCTCATTTCGCTCATCTATCAGCACAGTGTATGCATTTGGTGAGAACTTCTTGAAGTCCCTCAAAAGATCATTAATGAACGATTCATCAAACTGGGAAACTGAAACACTTCTCTTAAGGGGGGTCAGTGACAAGAAAGCTCCAGATACGGTCTTGATCTTTTCCCACAATGACATTTTTTCTACAAGCCTACTGACAGTTATATTTATATTTCGGTCAATGAAGTAGATCTTTGATCCCAACTCTAGAGCCGTTTCAACTGCTGTTACCATATCTGCACCGGGCATAACACCATAGTCCTCCCCTACTTCCTCCTGGATTGAAGAAAGGATACTACCAAGAATTGCGGTCTTAATGCCCCTATGCCTGACCAGGTCCATAAAGGACGCCTTGTCACCTTCCATTATGGCACGGTACCTCTCCTTATCAAGTTCAACGCAGACAATGTTTGGATTTTCCTTGATAATCGTGGACTTTACTTCCATCACGCTTCTCTTAAAGACATGGCCTGTTCCCACGATCACCAGTCTATTATCGCCTATGTTCATCTCATATCTCATTTTATGCCTCTTGAAGTAATAGATACCATTTTTGAATCATATATATATCTTTTATGTGTCAGGGCTTTTCTATATCAATAAAATAAACATCATTTTATCATTTTTACAAAAATATAAATAGATGCAGAATTATTATTTATGAGGTATAAATGATGATTCGCCCACACAATATTGACACATTCTTCAATCCTGATGGGGTTGCCATAATTGGCGCATCTGAGCAGGAGGGAACTGTAGGTTATGTCATAAGTAAAAACTTCATTGAAGGGAATTACAAAGGAAATGTCTACCCCGTATCACTTTCAGCCAAGAAGGTATTGGGAGTCAAGGCATACAAAACTATTTTGGATATACAAGAGAAGGTAGACCTAGCTGTAATAGCTATTCCAGCAAAATATGTAAATCAGGTCCTGCTAGAGTGTGCAAAAAAAGGAGTCAAATCTTGTGTAGTCATCTCCGGAGGTTTCTCAGAAACCGGGGAGGTCGAAAGAGAGAATGAACTTAAGAAAATAGTAAACGACACGGGGATCCGAGTTATTGGCCCAAACTGTGTGGGAGTTTTGGATACTAAATCAAAGGTCGATACAATATTCTTGCCAGAGGATAGGATGGGAAGACCAAAAAAAGGTGGAATTGGCATGATATCCCAATCAGGCGCCTTTGTGGCAGCTATCCTTGATTGGGCATCTGGTGAGGGTGTGGGGATGAGCAAAGTAATCAGCTTTGGTAACAAGGCAGATGTAAATTATTCCGATCTTATAGACTATCTTTCCAGTGATATGGAAACGCACGTTATAACAATATATATGGAAGGCGTTGGCGATGGAAGAAAATTCATGAGGGCAGCAAAGAAGTCAGTAGTGAACAAACCCATAATAATACTCAAATCCGGAAGATCGAAAGCTGGCGCAGCTGCTGCTGCATCCCACACTGGCAGCCTAGCGGGGGCTGACACGGTCTATACAGCCGCATTCAAGCAATCGGGCATTATCAGGGTATATGCGCCTAATGAGATGTTCAACATATCCAAAGCATTTCTATGCCTCAAAAAGCCAAAGGGCAGAAATGTGGCAATAATAACCGATGGCGGCGGCACGGGGGTCATTGCCACAGACAATCTTGAGGACTGGAATGTTGAGCTTGCCTCGATAGGTGAAGATACCAAAGAGAGAATGAGGAGCAAGCTGCCTCCATACTGCAGCGTGAAGAATCCAATAGACCTGACCGGTGATGCAAATGCCGAAAGGTACGAAATGGCCCTAAATGAGGTTTTGAATGATGAGAATGTCGATGCCGTTCTGTTGATAATGCTCTTTCAAGTTCCCACCCTGGAAGATGATATCACGGAACGCCTGATACCCATAATAAAGGCATCGGACAAACCAGTATTCGTTATCTCGCAAGGAGGGGAATATTCCAGGAAAAAGCTCAGTGAATTTGAGGAAAAATGTGTTCCATGCTATCAGAGCTCAAGAAACGCTGTGCAAGCATTGTCTGCATTGATGGACTATTATGACTTCATAAAGAAAAAAGAACTTTGAGGAATCTATTCCTCAATCATTTCCAATATCTTCCAATTTCCATCTTCCTTCACTAGCTTGAAAGTAAGATTAGACTCCACATTTCTCTCAATGTCTGTGATCCTGACATCAAAGTTCACGAATGCGACCTCATTAAGGAATCTTATATTCAGGAATCTGACTATCTTAAGTTCCAAATCTGTCTCATCTGCCAATACAAACACATTTCCAAGATTAGAGACTATGGTTTCCTTACCACCATTGCCTTCAATTAGCTCCTGTGAAAATAGGTCTACAATCGTATCTGAATCCCTATTATTATATGCAGAATAGTATTCCCTCACAATGTCCTTTACATGATCTTCCTCGCTTCCACTGATACAACCTGAAGCAAATATACATACTGACAAAAGCAGAAAAATCAACAACAGTCTTTTCATATTTACACCTTAGATCTGAATCTATCTGAATATGCTGGCATTCTCCTGTTTCTTATCCACATCTTTGTTAAAAACCTTGTCAATGGCCAACTCGAAATCCTTTTGATAGACGATATTCCTTCTATCCCTAACAGCGAACATTCCAGCCTCTGTGCATATTGACTTTATCTGGGCACCTGACGCGCCATCTGACTTTTCCACGATAATATCAATGCTTATATCCTTTGTTCTCATCTTGCTAGAATGTATTTTAAATATGGCATACCTTCCTTCCAGATCAGGAAGGGGCACCTCAACCAGCCTGTCGAATCTCCCTGGCCTAAGAAGGGCAGTATCCAAAATGTCTGGCCTGTTAGTGGCAGCCAGGATCTTCACATTGTCACGTTTTTCAAATCCATCCATTTCTGAAAGCAATTGCATCAAGGTCCTTTGTACTTCACGGTCGCCAGAAACATTTGACTCTGTTCTGGTAGCCCCTATGGCATCCAGCTCATCGATGAATATGACAGAAGGGGCCTTGTCTCTGGCAAGCTTGAAAGTTTCCCTGACAAGCCTTGCGCCCTCCCCAATATATTTTCTGACAAATTCAGAAGCGACTACCTTTATAAAGGTTGAAGATGCCTCGCCAGCAACGGCCTTTGCCAATTGTGTCTTACCATTTCCAGGGGGACCATAGAGCAAAACGCCATTGGGTGGTTCAATGCCGACATTCTCAAATAACTCAGGATGAAGAAGAGGCAGCTCTACCATTTCCTGAATCTCCTCAATCTGCTTCCTGAGGCCACCAATGTCTGAAAATGACACATCAGGACAGGACACAACCTCCATACCTGACACATAAGGGTCTTTGGAAGAAGGCAATACTTCTAGTATCGAAAGGGTCCTTTGGTTTAAGGCCACCAAAGTTCCTGGGATGAGATCATCGGAATCTATCAGTTGGCTAACACCAACAACAAAATTTGGGCCTGTAGAGCTTTTCACTACTGCCCTACCGTCAATAAGCAAATCGGTTATCGTGGCTGTAATAAGGGGAGGTGTCCTTAGTCTTTCAAGCTCCTTTTTAAGCGCCTCTATCTCCCTTTGCAGTCTTACTTTTTCAGATTCAGCATTTTGTTTCTGTACCTCTAGGTACTTGATTTTCTTCATCAATGACTGAATCTGAAGATTATCATCAGAACGAACATAGTCAAAGCTGGCGGATTCACCCAATCTTAAACACCTCTATTTAAATAGAATTTAGTAGATTATTATTTAAAACTTTTTATTAATGGTCAATAAAGGAACAGAAACCTTCAAATTTGTATATAAAGGGTAAAAACATGCTAGATATTAATGAAATTGATGGAACAAGGATTGGTAAGTTCGAGCTTTCAGGTAAAACGTTCGATATCCCAGCACTGCTCAGGATAGAAAAGGACATTATGATGATAGGGGATCTCCAAATTCCAAGGCCATTGTCCTATCCATTCAGAAGCGTCCCTACTGAGGGGACTATTAAGGTAAATTCATACCTGCGCATCAACAGGGCGGTCACTTCCAGGATAGCAGATAAGATACAGGGAAAGAATATTGAGCTACAGCTAGACGGGGACATCACTCCGGTCTTCTTAAGCGGTGATGCAGACTTGAACAAAGAGTTCATTGAGAGTCTCAATGAGGCCAGCATATTTCTCTTCGATTCGAGTGATGAGAGGGAATTACTGAAGAGCTTCTTCTCCATACGAAAAAAATACCCCAATTCCCTATGTTTCTGTAACTGCGGGCCTGACTTAATCCCAGTATTGGCTTATGCGGGATTTGATCTTTTCCCAGACACAGCGGAAAACAGGGACGCATTGACAAGTTATCTTGAGAATCGGACGCCACATTACGTGGAAATGTCGTCTTGCGCCACATTGAGGGCAAAAACGATATTGAATCTACTTTACCTTGATCATTGGATGGAACTGGAGGGATATTTGAAGATCTCAAAAGAAAAGGAACTGTTCATATCCAGGGACGCATTTTGGAGGCCCTGTGCCCAGATGTGGGAGAAAATGATCAAATCGAACTATGTGCCCCAATCTAATGTCTTCCTCCTTCTTCCATGTTCAGCAAAAAAACCTTACAGTAGTTCCAAGAGCCACAGGAGATTCATCAACATCATAAAATCCAAGCTAGGGAACAACTACAGTTCATTGTGCCAACTGATTGTCACTTCCCCTTATGGTGTTGTGCCAAGGGAACTTGAGGGTCTGATCGATTATGACATCGTTGTCACAGGCAGATGGATGGGCGAAGAGATTGACAGGTCCAGAGAGATGTTGAAATCCATTATTTCTAAGTCCAAGGACCCGATAGTATTGGCCCACCTGCCGGAGAATGAGCTAGAGTCCATTGAAGGGATTGGTGTGGAAGCGAGAGTGACCAGTGTTGGACATCCATTGTCGGATGAATCCATTGATAAATTGAAGAGTGAGCTACAGACCATCAACGGGCTTTTCACACATAAAGTGGACAAATACCATGATCTCAGGACACAATCGAAATTCATATTTGGCAACGATATCCTGCCAGAAAAGATAGGCATTAGGGGCAGGGGAGTAAAGCAGGTTTTTTCAAACGGGAACATCATTGCATCGCTGGGAAAAAGGATTAGGCCCATGTACAAGGATGTCAAGGTCCAGAAAAAATGGGTGAACATAGATTTTGACATAAAAGGAGACCTGTTTTGTGTTGGCGTGAGGGACGCTGACAATGGAATAAGGGCCGGGGATGACGTAATAATAAGAAAAGACAAGGAAACTACGGCCATAGGCACAGCTATATTGCCAGGAAAAATGATGAAAAAAATGAGAAAGGGAAAAGCTGTGAAAGTCAGGAAGAGGCTATGATTATATTGGCCTCTCATCAACCTTCTTCTTCATTATATCCATCTCTTCAACGAAGTTCTCTTCCTCGGTGAAGCGGTGCACGAGCAATCCAAGCTTTTCTATGTCCTCTACGTTCTTCTCAGAGTATATTGGAACAAATATTTTTACACACTCTTCCTTAGGATTCCCTACTATTACATCCCTGTAAGTTAGGTCGGCCTTGTTCTCAATGACATATCCTCCAAGATTGATGACCATCTTAGGCAACATGATAAATTTTGGCATATTTCTCAACCTCACAAAATTGCTACTATAACTCCTATAACGCCCAATGCGCTGAATCCAAGGGATATCGGATATATCTGCCTAAATGTCAGCACAGGTGTGAAAGCCGATACGATAGCTGCAGCAATCGGCAGTATCAAGGCAAGTATGACATGAGGTATCATGGCAAGATTCAGTGCCGGTGGTATGCCAAAGTACAGTGTCACGAACAAACTGGACATTACAAACATGGTCGTTTCCCTCATAAGGTAGTAGCATGCCCTTGACCTGGCAGCATATTCCATGGTCGGACCTTCTATGACGTCTGCCTTCGTGTGCATTATGGAGAATGGATATTCATTGATAATTACCAGGTAGCCTATGAAGTAGGCTATTGCGCCAATGATTCCCGGGGCAGTGAATACGATGGGCTTCAAATTGTACAGGCTGTCCAGTGTGAAACCAGTCACTTCGAAACCTTGGTATCCAGCTATCGACATAATGCCTATTGAACCTACGATCACAGCAGGTATGAACAGGCCTATGTATAGTGGGAAAGATCCAATGGTTATGAACTTAAATGCCCTTGTAACACTGATCTTCTCATAGTTCCTTCTGACCTTGGCCTTCATTGTGGCCCCGCTCACCAGATCAGGATAAGGCATCCTGACCGACATTATGTTGTTTGAGAGATTTCCCATCAACACATACAAAGTCTCCTCGACCTTCATCAATCCCGCAATCGCAACAAGGGTGGTCAATCCTAGGATGCCATCCCATTCTGGATTCGTAAGCAGGATGGTGAAGAACATCAGGAATATGCCTATCACTGGCAATGAGTGATAAAGTCTTGGAAATGGGGACACAGGTTTTATCCTTTCCTTGTACAGGAACTTGATCACGGCCCAGAATCCGGGCAAAAGCACTGGTGGACCAATTCTCTGTTGTATCCTGGCCTGTATCTTCCTCATAATGCCTGGGATCCATGTCGATACAGAGAACGCTATCAATGGAACGAATATGGTGGCCAAGGCAAAGTTGGTCCAATTCATATCCTTTTCCCCCTTGCCATGTGCCTTATCTCATCTGGTCCCAGAACATACTCCTTGCCTGCCCCTTCATCAACCACAGTAAGCCTATTCGTGCATGTCAGGCATGGGTCACATGAAGCAATTATCAGGCTTGCATCAGTAAGATGGTCGCCTATTGTTGAGACCTCCATTGCTGAGAGGGATGACATCGAAGGCGTCCTGTCTATATAGTTCTTTATCCTTCCTGCGTCGTCAAGCGCACATGAGTCGTATATCTCACCCCTCGCCGCCTCGTTATATGAATGGTTAAAGTCCATAGGACCTATCTCAAAGTCAACATTCATGGGGTCCTCATCTGGCAAGGTCTCCAGGGCCTGTCTGATTATCTTTATGCTCTCAAAGAGCTCATAAGCCCTTGCGGCAACCCTGTCAAGTACGTCCCCATTGTCAAATACGATGATGTTAAAATCAAAGTTCTCAGTGTACTCAGGCACGGATGTCCTGACATCCTCATTTATACCAGATGCCCTGAGAGTAGGACCAAGTGCGCCGTATTTGACCGCATCGTCCTTTGAAAGGACACCTATACCTTTGGTACGAGAAGCAATAAGCGAATCGTTGAATGCCCTGTTTGCAAAGTTCTTGCAACCTTCCTCAAGCTCATTGAGCATGTTCAGGAGTGTCTTTTTCTTTGCCTTGTCAATGTCACATCTGGGCCTCACACCACCAATGACGGATATGGTGTAGTGTACCCTGTTACCTGATATCAGGAATAACATATTCTGAACAGGCTCACGGAGCATGAACAGTCTCATGGAGAATGTCTCATGACCTAGTATTTCAAATGCGTGACCTAGGAACAAAAGATGCGAGTGCAGTCTCTCAAGCTCATTTCCTATGACCCTAATGTGCTTTGCGCGTTGTGGCACATCTATGTCCAGGCCCTTCTCAACCATCCTTGTGCTGTTCCACAAATGAACGTGTGAGCAAATTCCGCATATCCTCTCTGTGATAATAAGGCCTTTCTGGACGGGCATTCCCTCCATTATCCTCTCAATTCCCCTGTGGGCGCTATCATAAGTAATCTCAGCATCAACGACCGTTTCGTCATCGACAAAAAGCCTGGTCCTGAATGGTTCTAATAGGGCAGAGTGAACTATTCCCAAAGGCACTTCGAATTCAGCCCTGTCCTTCCTGTCTATATCTGCCATCCTTATCACTCCATCCCTGCTAGTATCGGTATTACGGATGCCACTGCCTGGATTATGTCCTCAGGCCTGGGCGGGCATCCCGGTAACTTTGCATCCACTGGGATGACCTTGTCCACTCCACCAAGAAGCTGGTCGGAACTTCCAAGATCTCCGCCTAGATTACAATAAGGGCCCCCATTTACTGCACAAGCGCCTACTGCTGCCACAAGCTTAGGTTCTGGTATGGCGTCGTATATCTCTTTCAGTGCAGGGGCTATCTTTCTGGTCACTGGCCCGGTAACAGCAAGTATATCTGCCTCTCTCGGATTCCAAGTAAGTATAACCTTGTATTGCTCCAGGTCATAGAAAGGTGACAAAACGGCATTGACTACCTCAATGTCGCAGCCGTTGCATCCCCCTGTATAAACTAGCATGATGTGAACTGCGTTCTTACGGGAAACTTCCTTAAACATTATTTACCACCCTCTAGAAGGTTCTTAGCTTTTTCATCAAGGAGTTCTAAAACCTCTTCAAATTCCTTCTTGTCTTTCATGACAATCGGTTTATTCAAAAGCTCCTTTAAATCCAACTTTGTATCGCCAACGTGCCTAGGGTGTATCGCACTAGGTTTTCCATAGAAAGCAAATATAGGGCAGCTGTCATGGCATTGGAAACAATACATGCATTTCATTGGATCGAATACTGGCTTTTTTTCCTTGATATAATCCTCAGTTATCTCAATAGGTTCTTCCAGTTCGACCATCGTGATGGCGTCAACAGGGCATATGTTCGCACATGCCCCACATCCGATACAGGAATCATCATTCACTACCTTGGGATATACCACCTGGCCCGCAAGGATCTTGTTCCTCATGGGTATTGAAGTCTTTCTCCCTGAGGCGAAAAGTATTCTGTTTATGTTATCATATGCGCCCTTGATCATGAAAACTATCATTTCCCTCATTGCTTCGCCTCCTTTGTCCTGCCATCTATGACTATATCGCCAAAGTATGTCTTGACATTTACGGCATGGCCTGGGCAAATATTGTCACATGCCCCGCAGAATATACATTTATCCAAATCCCATTCAAGGTCATCGGATATGGCCTGTGTCGGGCATATGTCAATGCACTTGTTGCACTTGACACACAGTTTAGGATTGTACAACACGCTTCCGCCCGTGACATCTATCTTATCATAGGCGCTGAAGGTAATGGCATCGAATGGGCAAGTCATTGCACATACGCCACAAAGGTCACATACTTCAAGATCGACCTCGAATGAGTCCTTATCGACGTAAATGCACTGCTTGGGGCACATCTCCATGCATATGCCGCACCTGACACAGTTGTCGTTCACATCGCCTTGCCATTTGACCTTCTTCAATGATATTGCATTCTCTGGGCAGGCCTTTACACACCTTCCGCATAGAATACAGTGCCCAAGATAAAGGTCGTCTATGTTCCTGCGCATGTCATATGGACACACATAAAGGCACAATCCACATGCAGTGCACTTGTCTTCCTCATACACTATCCTTGGACCCTTCCTGTACAGGGCCCCGTAGTTGCATGAGTCAATGCAATTGTCGCAGTTTACACAGTACCTGATGCTTGCATCGTTTACCTCGGAAGTGTTTATGGTTATCATCCCATCTTCCATCCAGATAGCATCGACTGGGCAGTTCCTTACGCACTTATAACATTTTATGCATTTCTTGTTATTTACATTAGGGAGGTCTATCGCCTTTGTAGGACATAGCTCTTGGCAAAGGCCACAGTTTGTGCATACTCCTTGTGGTGCATCCAATATCATGGCACCGGCAGGACAAACGTTCCTGCATGTTCCACAGTTTGTGCATTTTTCCCTGTCTATATAAATTGACATTTTTGTTACTTCGGTCTTCTTCGGTTTTTGGACCTCAGACGCCAAATGCTCAAATTCCTTAGTGTCATTATTGTATTTGAGCAAGCCAAAGACATTCTTTTTTGCCCCGACAGGGCACACATCGCTGCATACACCGCACATTGAGCAGATACCTACGGATTTATTTTCCATTATCCTTATGAAAGCAAAGGGACAGTTCTTGGCACAAATGCCACAACCTGTGCATTTCGCATTGTCCACAACGTATCCGCCATACTGATTCTTATAGATGGCCTTTGAAGGGCATACCTCGGCGCATTTACCGCAAGTAACGCAATTGAAGGCCTTTTTGTCGAGCATCTGGATGGCGTGGGTAGGACAGCTCTCGTAGCATTTGTTACACTTGATACAGTCGTCGGTTGTATAGTACATCTTAGCGACCCCCTATGAACTTACCTATTAGCAGGCCCACTGTGGTAGATATGAACACCATTGAAATTGGCAGTTCCTGTGTAATTTCCCAAGTATAGAATGGGAAATTACCCATGAATATATCAATGAATATCCCAAGACCAAAGACCGTGGCATAAGTTTTCTTGTTGTAGTATTCTTTCCTGATGAATACCCCAATAACAAAACCAAGTATTATGGCTATTAGCAATACACCAAATGGGTTACTCATTTTTCTCAGCCCCCACAAGAATGGTAATTATGGTACAAAATCCACTCAACACTTTCAGGGCAATCCCAATATTGAGATATGGTATGATACCAGCGTTGGTGGCATCAGGGAAAGCGAATATCGATTGCATTGAACTGCCAACTCCCAAGGCGGGGTATATGTTCGCCCCCACATTGTAGAGATAGTACCCAGATAATCCCAGACCTACGAGTCCAAGACAAAGATATATCAGTGCACCAACGGATTCAAAGGCCATTAGGCCCTTGTGGGATACATTGAATATGTTCCTTTTCAAGCCAAATATCACCACTGAAAGGAAGAATGCGGTGGCTATAACGGAACCACCCTGGAATCCTCCGCCAGGTGTGATGTGCCCACCCAATGTTAGCACTATTCCAAATGCGACTATGATGAAAATCAAAGGCGCAGAGAATATCTTTTGGACAACGGTGGGTGGCCTTACTGGGGTCTCATCCTTGACAGAGATATCCCCGCCAAGCACGCCTCTCCCAAACAATATGCTTGTTGTGAAGACGGCGGTGATCAGAATGAATGCCTCCCCAAGCGTGTCATAACCCCTCCAATCGAACAATATGACCGTGATCATGTTCGGTGCAATGACGGGGCCTTTCAGATTGTACAGGTAGCTAACCCCAGCTATTGGGTCAAAGTTGGTCAACGCATTTATTATGAAAAACGAGAACAGCCCAAGGAAAAGGGCAGCTATCATGTTTCTCATTCCTTGAAAATCCTCAAACTTCATTTCATAGCCCCCTAGTAAAATCCTCCGATTATTATCAATAGGACCAGCCCCATCACAATGGCAACATAGAAGGATGCTATGTTGTAATGGTCCGAGTTCTCTCTAGAGACCTTTAGCACCAAAGGAGATGAAAAGACCACTAGTACTGTAACAAGAATCGCAAGTACAGAAACTGTTACATTGTTAAGTCCCCTTACCAGTGCCACAAAGGCCAGTGGGAAGAATGCCAGCAACATGTATTCGGCAGATATGCCACTTCCAACATGCGTACCACCAAGAGACTTAAGTTTCCCTGACAGGTAATCGTATATCTTTTCCATACTAATCACCATCCTCCGACAATGAGCGTTGCTGCCTCGGATATCCTGTCATAGATTGGCGCAGGGAAAAGCCCTATTCCAATGCAAACCACAACAAGGATCAAAAGCGCAACCATGGTGAATCTCGGTAATTTGTTCGTTATGTTCAATCTGTCCTTTGCAATGATCGTCGTATTCTCCCTGAGGAAAGTCAGGTAGAATCCCTTCATCAATGCAACGAATGTCAGGATGGTGCCAAGTATGACAACAACTCCAAGTTCGGGGTATCCAGAATTGAACGTGGCAGATATAATTCTGTATTCGCTCTGATATGCATTGAAAGGCGGAATACCCGATACCGCCAATATGCCTATGATCTGCAATAATGCAAGTTTTGGGGCCTTTTCCAGGAGTCCGCCCAACTTGGAGAACTCCGTGGTCTTTGCCCCTTCATATAATACATATACTGTTATGAATACCAGAGACATTGCAAGCGCATCATTAATGGCGTGGAATATGCCTGCAGATATGCCAAGCTCGGTCCCCAGGCTCATGCTCAGGCCAACAAGCCCTGCCTGAGAAACTGCAGAGAATGCAACAAGCCTTCTGAAGTTTTTCTGCATAAGAGCCATGATCCCCCCAAACACCAAGGTAATGACAGATAAGGCCAGCATTACCGCGGACATGTTGGAAAATCCTCCAAACAGCCTTATGAAGACTATCGCAATCGCTATCAATATCAACTTGGTCTCTGTTTGCAGCAGGGCACCAACATCGGGCTTGGAGCTGCTATAAAGATTTGATTTTATAGTATGGAATGGGAACATCCCTGATTCAAATAGCCAGCCGATCACTAGCAATCCAATTGCTGTAAGCACAATAGGGTTTGACATATTCCCCTCAAGCGCATTGTGCAGATCGGATATGTTCAGAACCCCGAAGGTTCCTAGCAAAAGAGCTATTCCAATGAGAATGGATGTGCCAGCCACACCGCCAAATATAAGGTATTTGAAAGCAGCCTTGTATGCATCGGTCTTTCCGGTCGATATTACAATGGCCGCCTGTGAGATTGTGGCGATCTCAAGGAAAACGAACATGTTGAATATGTCATTTGCCATTACAACCGCACTCACGGCAGCTATGCTTAACATGATCATGGAAAGATAGGCCCCTGAGGCTTTCTTCTCGTCAGTTGAATGGATGACCACCGCAAATGTTGCTATCAATGCCAGCACCAATACGAAAGCCCTCTGTAAGAAAGAGAACGTATATTCTATTGCCAAATCAATCTCCGGTAGATCGATCCCCGTCTGTGGGAGCACGGATGTCTCCTCATGAGCGCCAAACAAGTGATTTCCATATATGGTCAAAAGGGGTATGGCAATGATCAACAGCATCGCCAAGGTCCCATAGACCCTTATGGCCTTGTCCTTTCCGTGGAGTACATTGAGGATCATTGCGGATATCAAAGGAAATACTACCATCAGAGGTATTAGTTCCGAATTCATTGTTCTTCCTCCTTGAATATCTTAGAAACTGAAAGTGATTGGTATTTTTGATATAGCTTGATGGATATCCCCAATAGCACTGCCAAGGTGGAAGCACCTATGACAATGTTGGTCAGGACAAGAGCATACGGCAATGAGTTTGAAGCTTGTCCCGCAAAATCCTGGAAAAGGCCACCCGAGCCTTCATTGAACAGCTTCTCTGATATTATGGGAACGATCCCTCCAGGCTTGAAACCTTCTGTTATAAGAACAAGATTTGCGCCATCGCCTATCAGCATTGCACCAATGATCTTCTTGATAAGATTATCCATGAATATTATGGCATAAAGCCCAATGATGACCAGCAGCCCAGCGACAATGAACGACCATAGTTGTATAGCCTCGCCATTCATTCCTGCGACCTCCTGGTCTTCAATATTGTTATAAGCATAAGGCCAGGTATGAGCGCAGATCCGAGTATTGCCTGTGTAATAGCCACATCAGCGGCCAGAAGCCTCTGATAAAGGAACGCGAGACCCAATCCCTGAAAACCTATTATGATCACTGACTTCATCAGGTCCTTTTGCATTAGGGCCAGTATTGTGGAAAAAACTATGATGGCCATCAGAACGAATTCAATAATCATCTCCAGAACCCCCTTCATAATGTGATTTTGCAATAGAATGTATCGCTACTGGCGTCAATATGAAATACAGTATGGCCACCAAGGCGATATTGAGCCTTCCTAAGGCGATCAATGATAATATGCACGCAGAGTCCAGGACACCGATAATATGGAGCCTAGCATAAAGGATGTGGGGCATCTTCTCAAAACGCATCAGGCCAAAAGAAGATATCAAAACAAATATTCCACATATTATGAATATCACAGCTTGTATCATGTTCATCTGAAACCACCACCCATCAGTATCTTGGCAGCGATCACTGTCCCGATCGGCCCAAGGACCAAGATGTAAAGTGCAATGTCCGATGAATAATCCATTGGGACTACCTCTCCTAGAAGCACCAGCCCTGTTGCGGCAGATATGGTGATTCCTGAAAGGCCTGCCAAAGCTGATGTGGCGCCCCTCCTCGAGGCCACCCTCAGAGAGGACAGTGCCCCAATACTCAAAGAGATAAGCAGAAAGTAAACGCTTGCATCATAGATGTTCACTCAAACACTCCCTTGATATACTTTTCAAAAGGGATAATCGCTGATTGATCCCTTGGTGTTAGTACAGATACAGTGAGTTTTTGAGCCTTATGGTCTACATCTATTGTCAGAGTTCCCGGTGTAAGTGTAATTGAATTTGCCAAGAAAGTTTGGGAAATTTCCTTTTTCAGTACTGTATCAATGACTTTGACTTCTGGTTTTATTGTGCCACGTAAAGAAAGGTATACTACGTTGATTGCTGATAATGTAATATAATATAGCAACACTATAATATACGCCAGGGCATAAAATGGACGGTTGATGTTACTACTCATGTGTCATCACTCCCTCTAGAGCAGAGTATACCATCGAATAATAAACGAAGCTTATAAAGTTTTTGGATTATTGCTAAAACCCAATATTGCATTCATCGAAAAAAACCGAAAGTTTTAAATAAATATATATTTACATTTTAAAACACCTATTTTTTCAAAGGAGGCTATAAATGACTGAAGAAAATGTTGTATATGTTGGCAACAAACCACCTATGAGCTACGTATTGGCAGTAACAACACAATTTAACACTGGGACGGACGAGGTTGTCCTCAAAGCCCGTGGAAAAGCCATATCCAGAGCAGTGGACGTAGCTGAGATAGTAAGGAATAGATTTATACCAGAAGCGCAAGTGGACAGCATCAAGACAGGTACAGAGGAACTACCCAGGAAAGAGGGAGGAACAACAAACACATCAACAATAGAGATAGTACTTAAAAAGTAAAATCTCTGGGAATTAAGTGTGATGAAAACACCTATCTGTGAGATATGTCTAAAAAGTGGAATCCTATGTCCGGGCTGTCAGCGAAAAGTAGTTGAAGGCGAGATATCGGAACTCGATATCAAGATATCAAAATTATTGTACCAATTGGTAATTAAATACAACATACCAAAGGAAATCCATTTTATCAGGTCAAAGGAATTTGATGACATAGTTATTCTCATGGTCGGTAAGAACGAAGTTGGCAACATTGTCGGCAAGGGGGGCAAGATCCTTAAGATCTTACAAAAGGAACTCCATAAAAAGATAAGGGTAGTTGAAGACACGAGTGACCTTAAGAAGATAGTACTAGACCTAATTTACCCGGCCAGGATAAGCGGAATAAACATTGTTTACCTTCCAGATGGGGAAAAGAAGAAGATTAGGATATCTCATGAGGACATCAAGAAAATGCCCATTAATCTTTTAAATGCCAAAGACATTATCTCTCTTTTAACTGGAGAAGAAGTAGATTTGATTCTTGATTAATGGTGCTTTTATGGATTCAGTAAAAGGATGGATAAATGAGATTAGGGATATGGGCGGCATAAAGTTCATAATCCTCAGAAACAGGGATGGATTTTTTCAAATTACAATACCAAAGAAGAAGGTGAGTGAGGAACTTTTTTCAATGGTAGAAAAGCTCAACAGGGAAGACGTTATCGAGGTCACTGGAAATCTTCAGGATGCCAGGTCCAGGGATTTTGACACTGAATTGATACCAGAGGACATCAAGGTATTGAATCATTCCGATACACCACTGCCACTAGATCCCAGTGAGAAGGTCAGGGCAGAGCTCGATACCAGATTGGACAACAGATTCCTAGATATAAGGAAACCCAACATCGCATCAATATTCAAGGTAAGGCATTCATTGCTCAAGCATGCACGTGAATACCTTGACGGCCAAGGTTTCCTTGAGATACATACATCAAAGATCATATCCTCCGCATCAGAGGGTGGCACTGAACTCTTTCCAATAAAATATTTTGAAAAGGATGCCTATCTCTCCCAATCGCCGCAACTGTACAAACAGATGACAATGGCAGGGGGATTTGGAAGGGTTTACGAAATAGCATGGTATTTCCGTGCTGAAGAGCATAATACCCCAAGGCACCTAAATGAGGCAACTGCCATAGACATCGAGATGTCCTTCATAGAGAGCGAGGAGGATGTCATGGGGGTCCTGGAGAATCTTATCCACAATACCATAAAGGGCGTGTCCAATGACTGTAAGAAAGAACTTGAAATGTTAGATGTGGAGCTAAATGTCCCTAAGGTCCCATTTGAAAGGCTTTATTATGACGAAGCGATTGACATGCTCAAGTCAAACGATTACGATATCGAGTGGGGCGATGACCTGGGGACCGAGGGAGAGAAGATCCTAGGGAAAATAATGATAGATAAGGGGCATGAATACTATTTCATCAAGAGGTATCCCAGAAACAAGGTCTTCTACCTGCAACCAGAGGACAGATACTGCAGAGGATTTGATCTGGACTGCAAGGGCATTGAACTAACCTCTGGGGGGCAAAGATGCCATGAGTACGATACCATCAAGGATAGGATAGTGGAGTTCGGGATGAACCCAGGGAACTTCGAGGACTACCTTAAGATCTTTAAATACGGAATGCCGCCCCATGGCGGGTTTGGATTTGGGATTGAAAGATGGTTGATGGAGATCCTGGAACTTGGAAATGTGCGCGAGTGTATATTGTTCCCAAGGGACAGGTCAAGGACGACACCGTGATCAGAGCACGGTGCATTTCCCATTCTTGTCCAGAGGGCAACCGGATGTGCAATTTTCATACATCAGGCAGTCAAAGCATTCTTCGGGCATGTACTTCCTTGCCCTTATGCTCTTTGCCAGATCACTGTTCCAAATTTGTTCCCACGGATCCTTTAGTATATTACCCATGGATTCAAACCATGACTGGCATGGTATGACGTTCCCATCTGGCTCCACCGTGACATTTATCCTTGCCGCTGAACAGCATTTTAGACCAAGGCCAAGCTCCACAGGGTCCAATTCACATCTTCTTGTAGGGGTGTACCATATCATGTCCATGCCATGTTCTATGGACAGGTCCTTAATGTTCTCCAGAATTGGTCTTAGCTCATTGACAGAAAGTCCATAATCCGCATTCTCGGCCTTGCCGCTATAAATTATGGAATTGACTGCAAAATTCTTCAGGCCCATGCCGTGCAACATGTCAAGCAACTCAGGGAACTCCTTGTAGTTCTGCTTGGTCAATGTGGTATTGGTCAGTATGTACATATTGGAATCAAGTGCAGCCTTAATACCGCCAAGCGTCTCATCGTATGCATCGGCGCCCACCATCTTATTATGCGTCTTTTTGGATCCCTCTATGGTTATTTGAATATGATCAAGCTCTGCCGCCTCAAGGTCATGTACCAATGACTTAGACAAAAGCCTGCCATTGGTCACAAGGCCCGTTACAAGGTCATGATTGAAATCAACTAGCTCAGTGAGGTCCTTTCTGAGAGTAGGTTCCCCGCCAGTAAAGATTATGGAACCCACATTGATTGAGTCCACTATGTCTATTACGTCCTTCCACCCTCCGGTCGTAAGCTCGTCCCTTTTTTGAGATCCCCCCATATAGCAATGCTCGCACTTGTTGTTGCATAGGTATGTTATGGCCAGATCCACCCTCAAGGGCGCCTTGAGCTCCATGTCCCCTAAAGATATGTTCTTTACACCTAGATAGGAGTATGGGCAAATGTCAGACCTTGTTGCAAGGGTGGCTATGGTGAAGAACACCTTCTCATAGTCCTTTCTTGCGACATCCTCGTCGACCTTGTATATCTTTCTAATCCTTTTGATTATTTGGGGCTCCTCGAGGTCCTCCATTATCAGTTTCACATATTCTGTGGCACTCTCGTTGAGGTGCAGGATATTGGAGCCATTTATGTTGAGCATCGAGAAACTACCTTCCTCCCTCAAAGATAGCCTAATTGTCTTACCATCAATCTTGATCGAGCTTTTCATTAGAATCCACCTCCTCCAGCGCAGGCGCAGGCGCAAGAGACGCAGGCGCAGGCGCAAGCACAGTTGGCGCAGGCACATGAA
>Ga0272442_10001442_pt1 | contig 36287 bp, 31 predicted proteins | sample SSMForm2O_FD_200262 | JGI IMG/M metagenome (GOLD analysis project Ga0272442, IMG submission 200262) | Marine sediment archaeal communities from Little Sippewissett salt marsh, Falmouth, MA, United States - SSM-Form-2O | ecosystem: Environmental > Aquatic > Marine > Wetlands > Sediment ... | reverse complement strand
GCCGTAACGTTTCTGGACGGGATTGATCATCTCGTGTCCGTTCTTCAGCAGCTTGCGGATAACAACCGCCTGCAGGATCAAACCGTTCACTCTGCAGTGGAACGGCTGCTTTTCGGTGAAACCTACTTTTTATCCTATGACAAAGAGGCATTGATTCTCAATGCCGTTCCGACATTTTCCGTCATGGACCTGGGTCTGGTTGTACAGGGTACAGAGAAAGTGCAGCATATTCTCGATGAAACCCTGTCGGAGTTTCCGGATGTCCGGGCAGGGCTGACCGGATTTTTACCCATATGCCATGACGAGATGGTGTACTCTGAAAAAAGTCTGGGGATCACGAGTGTGATCGCTCTTGTCGCCATTCTCATACTGCTCATTATTTCATTCCGGATGTGGGTGGCCCCCATGTTTGCCATGGGCAATCTTCTCATCGGTATCCTCTGGGCCGTTGGCCTGGTCGCGGTGACAGTGGGCCAGCTCAACATTATGACGCAAATGATGGCTGTGATTCTCATCGGCCTGGGCATCGATTTTTCCATTCACCTGATTTCGGGGTTTACAGAATTCAGGGCGCGGAATCAATCCATTCAATCGGCACTTGAGACCACTTTTTTGAAGATCGGCCGGGGGGTTATCACCGGAGGACTGACGACGGCCTGTGCATTTCTGGCGCTGACAATCAGTCATTCAAGAGGTCTGAAAGAAATGGGACTCGTCACCGGTCTGGGTCTTCTGGCAACATTGTTCGCGACATTTCTGACACTTCCCCTGTTGCTGGTCCTCCGGGAAAGACACCGGGAGAAAAAAGCGGATCAGAAAAAGCGCGTGGTCCGGAATCTGTCCTTTGTCTTTCTGGGTAAAACAGCTGTTTTTCTGGGGAAAAACCATCGCATCACACTGCTGGTATCACTCTGCCTGACCGGATTGATGATCTGGGCCGCATCCCGTATTACCTTTGATCAAAATTATATGAATATTGAAGCCAAGGGACTGGTGTCGGTTGCCCTTCAGGACACAGTTCTGGAAAAATTTGATTTGAGTACCGACTATGCCATGCTTGTTACAACGTCGCCGGAAAAATCCAACGATATCGCTGAGCAGTACCGCGAAAAAGGCACTGTCGCCATGGTGGATGATATCGCGATGTATCTGCCTGATGAAGAAGATCAGGTTAAAAGACGGCCGATGGTTGCACAGATCCGTGCCATGATGAATGAACAGGGAATTCGTCCTCTGTTCGGCAAAGAGGATCAGGACGCGCTGGTCAGGGAGCTGAAGCGGCTTCGGATGAATGTGATGGAAATGCAGGATATGGCTTTTATCGGCGGACAGGACAAGGTCGAACGCCAGTGTTCGATGATCGTCGGCGAACCGGATATGCCGCATCCTGGCGACAGGATTGCAATGCTGATCCGTTCGCTGGCGCATACCAAACCGGAAATCCTCACCGACTTTCAGATCCGCTTTGCGCCCTATTTTAAAACCAGTGTGTTGAATATGGCTTCTTCCGATGCCATTCGTATGTCCGATCTTCCCGTCACTGTGCTTGACAGGTACAGCAATGCCTCACGGGACCGGTTTCTGGTCACGGTATATCCGGCTGGACATGTATGGCAGGATGCGGCATTTCTGAGACGGTTTGTTTCAGACATTGAAACTGTGAGTGACCGTTCAACAGGCATGCCGCCGGTATTTCTGGCCCTGATCGACATTATCGGCGAGGATGGCCGAAGGGCCATGATGCTCACTGTTATCATCGTTTTTTTGATACTGTGGATAGATTTCCGGAATATGCGTCATGCCCTTCTGGCCATGATTCCTCTGGCAACGGGGTTGGTCTGGATGATCGGATTGATGAAAGTGACCGGCCAGCAATTTACGGTTATGAATGTCATGGGGCTTCCCATGATTCTCGGCATTGGTATTGACGACGGTGTTCATGTGGTGCATCGATGGGTCGCAGAGGGCAAAAGGAATCTGTACACTGTTTTTGCCAGTACGGGGAAGGCGATATTGCTGACCACCTTGACCACCATGCTGGGATTCGGTTCCCTTATATTTTCGGTCTGGCGGGGATTTGGACAGCTTGGTGCGGCATTGTTTGTGGGTGTCGGAGCCTGTTTCCTGACCACGGTTTTGTTGCTTTCGGCTCTGATGGGATGGATGGACAAACGTCGCCGGATCAAGGAGTCAACCGTTTCCTGATCCTGCCTGCGGCGTCCCCCGTCCGGATGCCCTGAACCCGTTATTGGCGGCCGGTATGATACTCCGGAGAGTATTTTATGGCGATCGGGCAAACAGTCAGTCCCCCAGGTTTTTTCAGGAACCATGTGACGGATTTAATGTGTTTGTTGAACGGAAAAGAAACGGGCCCCCTGAAAGGGGCCCGTTATTATTTTTTCAGAAGTGTTTTGAACTGTCTGGTAAGTTCCGGTACAATCTCAAACAAGTCACCGACCAGACCATAGTCGGCTGCCTGAAAAATCGGTGCATCCGGATTTTTGTTGATAGCAATGATCCTGTCAGAGGAATTCATACCTACAAGATGCTGAATGGCTCCCGATATACCGACTGAAATATATATTTTGGGTTTGACGGTTTTTCCGGTTTGTCCTACCTGATGGGAGTACCCGATCCATCCGGCATCAACGGCTGCACGCGATGCGCCCACGGCGCCGTCCAGCACTTTGGCCAGTTCCCTGAGCATTTCAAAGTTTTCCGGGCCTTTAAGACCGCGCCCGCCGGCCACGATGATATCCGCTTCCGTAATATTGATGGTTTCCTCGACCTCCTTGATGACCTCCAGGATCCTTGTACGGGAAGCCGTATCATTTTCATCCACGGTTACACGGATGATTTCGCCTTCTGTCCGGCTGGTATCGGGGATGGCTTCATCCATGACCTTGTGTCTGACAGTGGCCATCTGGGGACGGTAGTTCTCGCATCGAATGGTGGCCATGATATTGCCCCCGAAGGCCGGCCGTGTTTGCAGCAGATGTCCGCTATCCGGATCAATCTCCAGTCCGGTGCAGTCCGCTGTTAAGCCGGTCTGCAGCATAACAGCCGCCCGGGGAATCAGGGAACGGCCCATGGCTGTGGCACCGCATAGAACAATTTCAGGCTTGTACTGTCTGGCCAGCTTTGCCAAAATACGGGAATAAGGTTCATCATTATAATCTTTCAAGGAGGGGTGGTCGGCAAGATACACTTTGTCGGCGCCGCGCATGAAGAGTTCACCGGCCTGTTCTGCGACACCACTTCCCAATAAAACAGCACACAACCTGGTGCCCCGGTCGTTGGCCAGTTTTTTCCCTGCATTCAGCAGCTCATATACGACACCCTGTACATGGCCTTCCCGTTGTTCGGCAAAAATCCATACTTCTTTATATTCATTCAAATCCACTGCGGCCCGGTGCGCATGATGAAGGACAATTGCATCGACGGGACACGATTCCACACAGGCACCGCATAGTGTACATTTTTTCAGGTCTATTTCAGCCACATTATCGGCCATTTCAATGGCGTCATAGGGACAGGCACGGATGCATTTGGCGCATCCGATGCACGTCTCTTTTAAAACTTCAATATTTGCCACACATGACTCCTTTCCATTATTGCAGCAGATTGTCCGCTTTCAACCGCTCCACGAAGGCTTTAACGATGTCTTTGGGTTCACCTTCAAATTTCTCTCCGCCCGATTTCGGTGGCGGGGAAGATATCTTGTCCACCCAGGTGGGTGATCCGTTTAAACCGAGTCTGGAAGCATCTGCATCCAGATCCTTGCTGGTCCAAACAGTCACTTCCGCTTTTTTTGCATTCATTTTACCCCGAAGAGATGGCATTCGGGGTTCATTAATATCCTTAACCACTGTGATCAACACCGGGATGGTTGATTCGACAACTTCGATGCCGTCTTCGACCATGCGTTCCGCCACCACTTTTTGGTCGGTCAGGTCACGGATCTTTTTCACAAAGGCGATCTGGGGAATGTCGAGATATGCGGCGATGCCGGGGCCGACCTGGGCTGTATCGCCGTCTATGGCCTGCTTGCCACAGAAAATCAGATCGAATGAACCGATTTTTCGGATGGCTGTGGACAGGGTGAAAGAGGTCGCCAGTGTGTCTGCACCGGCGAATGCCGGGTCACTGAGTAAAATTCCGTCATCGGCACCCACGGCAATGGCATCACGAATAACCGATTCAGCCTGTGGCGGGCCCATTGTGATGGCGGTCACTTTGCCTCCCTTTGCCTCCCTGATCCGAACCGCTTCCTCCAGTGCATAGGCATCAAAGGGATTCAGAATAGAATCCACACCTTCGCGGATCAGTGTATTGGTCTTCGGATCAATTTTGACTTCTGTGGTATCGGGTACCTGCTTGATACAGACAATGATGTTCATAAAACCTTTCCTTTATATTGACCGTATGATTGTATCCACGTTGGTTGATAGTATATAATAAAGTCAGCTTTATTTTCCGGATACGGGAAATCTTCGGGAACAGGTCACGGCAGGTCTTTCCATGCCGCACACACGGCAATGCATTGATCCCATGTAACCGTTTCCTGATGCCCGTCCTTCATGGATTTGAGTGTCACGGTGTTGCCGGCGATCTCATCCTCTCCGATCATGGCCACATAATGCACATTTCTGCGATCCGCCTCACGGAACTGGGCCTTGAAACTGCGACCGCCGAATCCCATAATGGCGCGGACGGAATGATTTCTGAATATGTTGAGAAGCTGTACCGCTCTGGATGCGGCTTTATTGCCCTGGCTTGCAATGTATACAACCGGGGAAGAAGCATCCGGTACCGGAATATCCTGATGTTTCATGGTCATCACAATGCGTTCGATACCGGCGGCAAATCCGATTCCAGGCGTTGACGGCCCACCCAGAATCTCAACAAGACCATCGTAACGGCCACCGCCGCACACCGCATTTTGTGCTCCGATTCCTTCGGCCCATACTTCGAAAACCGTTTTCGTATAATAATCCAGGCCGCGCACCATGCGGGAATTAATCGTGTAAGACCGCCTTGTTTCATCAAGATACCGTCTCAGAATTGAAAAATGCTCCTTGCATTCAAGGCAGAGAAAGTCCGTTATGGCCGGCGCCCCCTGAATCACGGACTGACAGGATTCCTTTTTACAGTCAAGGAGTCTCAGGGGATTCTTTTTAATTCGTGAACGACAATCATCACAGATCTGGTCCTGCTTTTTTTCGTAGTAGCCGGCCAAACGATCCAGATAGCCGGGCCGGCAGTGCGGGCAGCCAATGCTGTTAATCTGAAAATTCAGGTTTTTAAAGCCGAGTGTCTCATAAAACTGCCATGCAAGGGACATGATTTCAAAGTCCAGGGCAGGATCCAATTCTCCGAGCGCCTCCACATTGAATTGTGTGAATTGCCGGAACCGGCCCGCCTGGGGCCGCTCGTACCTGAATATCGGACCTGTGGACCAGAGTTTGACAGGCCTGGGCCTGCTGGTCATGCCATTCTGCAGAAATGCCCGGATGACCCCGGCTGTAAACTCCGGTCTGAGGGTCAGAGACTGTTCACTTTTATCCGGGAAAGTATACATTTCCTTTTCAACAATATCGGTTGTTTCCCCAACGCCGCGTTGAAACAATGCGGTGTCCTCAAAAACAGGCAAGTCCAGTTTTTCATAGCCATAAATTCCGGCCATGTCCGCCATCACCGATTCAATACGGGACCAGTATGGCTGTTCCTCGGGCAGGACATCACGGGTGCCTTTGGGAGATTGAAATCTTTTTTGTGTCATTGCAGTGCAGCTTCCCTTTCCCCGGATATGGGAAGATCCGGCATATGAACTCTCAAATGTTCAATAAATTTAAAAAATTCAATCTAAGATGCAACTTTTTTTTGGTGTGATTTCAATTATTGCTTTCTGTGTGATTATCGATGAAAACCTAAAATATCTCTTGATTTGATTTGGGATTTTCTATAAATTAGGTTTGACTAACAAACTTAGCACCGCCTAATCGGGGAGCTGCGATGAAGAGGCAGGTCAGTCCCAGCATGGAAGATTATCTGGAAACCATTCATCTGCTGAAAAGAAACAGCGGCAATGTGCGGGTGCGTGATATCGCACGGGCTCTTTCCATATCCATGCCCAGTGTGACCGGCGCTTTGAAAAATCTTGAGAAGAAGGGTTTTGTCAATCATCCCAGGTATGATTCCGTTGGTCTGACAGAGTCCGGTTCCCGTATCGCAAGAGAGGTATACAGGAGACATCGGGTGATCAAAACCTTTTTATCCAAAGTGCTGGGACTGAATACGGAACTGGCAGAGAAGGATGCATGCAGAATCGAGCATTGGGTGAGTGCTGAAACGGCAGACCGGTTGACTGAATTTTTAAAAGCGGAATACAATATACGAACAGAACAGGAGCAGCGGGAGATTCCGGATGGTGATGAGACAGACACTGGATCGGGTGGCCCTGTCCACCCGGGTTGAGGTTGTGGATATCCGGGGGGGATGGGGCGTGCGTCAAAGATTGAATCAGTTGGGAATTCATCCGGGTGATCACATGATGGTAAAGCGCAGCGGTATTTTTCACGGACCGGTTTTAATCGCAATTCACGGTTGCGATGTGGCCATCGGACGCGGTATGGCACGTCATGTTATTGTCCGGGAGATCACATGAAAAAGACGGTCTGCTGCCGAAAACAATTTTATGGCAGGGCGTTTCAGTCGGCAGAGCATCCGCAAATTGTACTGGCCGGCCAGCCCAATTGCGGTAAAAGCACCATTTTTAATGAAGTGGTTGGATACCGGTCTATCGCATCCAATTTTCCGGGCGCCACAGTCACCTATACCCGGGGACATGTCCGGATTTTTCATCAGACATTCGATATCATCGATCTTCCCGGAACCTATTCGCTGACATCCATGGATCCGGCTTCCGTTGAGACACAGAGATACCTGCTCTCGCAGCATGTGGACGTGATTGTCAACGTTGTTGACAGTTCCATTCTGAGCCGCAGTCTGGAATTGACACTTCAACTCATGGATCTGGAAATACCCATGGTATTGTGTCTGAACATGATGGATGAAGCGGAACGCAAGGGGATTCATATCAATACGGACACATTGTCCGGGCGGATGGGCATGCCGGTGATTGCAACAGTGGCTTCAAAAGGACGGGGGGTCCAGCATCTTTTCGCTGAAACATTGAGAGCATCGGCCGCAAAAAAAACAGCACATCACATTCTTTACAGCCGTCACGTCGAGTCTGTGATGGACGACATGAACCGGCACGTCAGGGAGGCTTTTAAGGGTACGTCCGGCTATCCCCAACGTCTGATCGCCACAAAGCTTCTCGAAGAAGACCAGTACTTCATCCGAATGGCCCGGGAACACAAACCGGATATACTGAAAAAGGCGGAACAATGCCGCAAGCAGCTGGTGTCCGCGCATGGCCGTCCCGCCGATCAGGTCATCGGTGCGGAACGTCATGCACTGTCCATGTCGATTTTTGAATCGGTTGCCCTTGTGGAAAAGCCGGTCATCAGCTGGAAAGAACGCGCGGATAATCTGCTGATGCATAATGTATGGGGCTACGTGATTCTGTTTGCCGTCATGCTGTCCTTTTTCCTGGTGGTATTTCAATTCGGCGCCTTGTTGGAAGAGCCGCTTGTGACCTTTTTTAATCAATGGGCGGCCTCCATTCAGATATCACCACCCCTCTTGTCATTCATGGCAAAAGGGATGTTTCAGGGAATAGGCGGAGGCATTGCCATTGTGCTGCCATATTTGTTGCCCTTTCTTCTGGGACTGGCTTTTCTGGAGGACATCGGCTATTTGCCGCGGGTGGCATTTCTTCTGGATGGCGTGATGCACAGACTGGGCCTTCACGGCACATCTGTCATTCCAGCGGTGCTGGGTTATGGCTGCAATGTACCTGCAGTCATGGCCACGCGCATTCTGGAAACACCGCGGGACCGCTTTATTGCCGCACTGATTGCCTCCATGGTACCCTGCTCAGCCAGAATGACCATCATTTTCGGTTTGGTGGGATATGCCCTGGGTGGTATTTATGCGTTTGGCATTTATGTCCTGAATCTTCTGGTCATTATTGCCACAGGGACGGTTTTTTCAAGGCTGCTCAAGGAAGATACACCGGGTATGATTCTGGAAATACCAAATTACCACACACCCCGTTTTAAAGTGTTGCTGTCCAAAACATGGCTGCGAATGAAAGATTTTATCATCATTGCATGGCCACTGCTGATCGCCGGAAGCGCCGTTCTCAGCTTGAGTGAATTTTTCCAATGGACTCCCTTTATCAACAGATGGCTGACTCCCATTACACGGATACTGGGATTGCCGCCGGAAGTGGGCGTGACCCTCATTTTCGGTGTGCTTCGCAAAGAACTGTCCCTGCTCATGCTTTTTCAGGCATTGGGGACATCGGACGTGACAGCCGTGATGACGCAGGCGCAGATTATGACCTTCACCATTTTTGTTGTTTTTTATATTCCCTGCGTGGCAACGATCGGTGTTCTGATCAAACAGGTGCGCCTGAAAGCAACCCTTTTGATCGTTTTGATAACGGTTTTCTGGGCGTTGATGCTGGGAATTTTTACAAGGGGTATTGCAGCCCTTATCCATTGAGGCGGAATCATGAAAGAAGCAAAACTGTACAGCCGTCTTGAAAACGGGGAGGTGCAATGTTATGCCTGTGCCCACAGATGCCGTATTTCCGAAGGACGGTACGGCATATGCCGGGTCCGCAGGAATATGAATTCGGTTTTGTACAGTCTGGTTTATGGCAAGGCCATTGCGGTCCATGTGGATCCAATTGAAAAGAAGCCACTTTTTCATATGCTGCCCGGAAGCATGTCCTTTTCTATGGCCACGATGGGATGCAATATGCACTGTCTGAATTGCCAGAACAGTGATATTTCCCAGATCGCGGCGGAAAACAGCCGGATTGCCGGCAGTGAAATCATGCCTGAGGATCTGGTGAGAATGGCATCCGGCCGCGGATGTCAGTCCGTTTCGTATACCTATACGGAACCGGCTGTGTTCTGGGATTATGCCTATGATACAGCCGGGCTTTGCCGGGAAAAGGGGATAAAAAATATATTTGTGACCAACGGTTACTGGTCCGAAGAGGGGTTGCAGGAAATGATGCCCCGGATGGATGCAGCCAATGTGGATTTAAAGTTCTTTGATGATCGTCTTTACAGAAAATTCTGCGGGGCCCGCCTGAAGCCTGTTCTGGATACAATCCGGAGGATGCAGGAAGCCGGTGTCTGGATTGAAATAACCACATTGGTGATTCCGGGACTGAATGATGAAGAAGAACATTTGAGCCGGATCGCGGATTTTATTGCGGATTTGGATCCTGATATTCCATGGCATGTCAGCCGGTTTTATCCCACATACCGGATGATGGACAGGCGTGCCACACCTGTAACAACACTGGAAAGGGCCAGACAAGCAGGGAAGAATGCCGGGCTGCGATATGTGTATACGGGCAATGTCCCGGGAAATGAAGGCGAGAGTACGTATTGCCCCCAATGTGGAACGAGAGTAATCAGGCGGTATGGATTCCAAATCATTGAAAATCAAATAACTGACGGGCACTGTGCCAGCTGCCGCGCAGCCATTGCGGGCAGATGGGCCGGCTGACAGACAGGAGGAAAAGTGCAAAAAAAACGCGGGACATTTTCAAAAAGCGGCACTTTTTTTATCGGATTTTTTTTGGGAATTCTGGTTTCGGCTTTTAGTGCCATCGGTCTTGCACGATATGTCATGCTGCATCCCCAGCAGATGATGGTAAAGGCCATGGACATGGGGATGGGGCAGGTTGTTGAAAAAACAGCCGAATCCGTGCCTAAGGATTATATCGGACAGCGACAGAATGACATCGCAAAAAGCGCCCAGGATCTGGCTGATGCATTTTCGCAGGACAAATTAACTCCGGCGGAAATGAATCTGCTGGCCCAGAAAATGCTTGTGGCTGTTGCAGATCAGCAACTGACGACTGCGGAAATTGATGAACTGATCCGGTTTGCGAATCAGCTGTCCCGATAATAGCCGGAAATGCGAACCGGTTTCCTGGTCTCCCATGTATTGCGGGGAGACCGTTTTTTTTACCGGAGCACTGATCGGATTTATTCCGCGCATTGCGATGGCGTAAAAACGGTCAGTTTCATATTTGCCCTATTTAAAGGATGTTCATTGCAGGCGGCCTGGCCGGTTCTGTATTCCTGGTATCATGGTTACGGCAATGAATGAAAAGCGAATAAATCATTGATAATAATTATTTAAGATATATTAAAAACAGAAGCCCTGAATAATGGCTCTATTGCATATCACAGCACAGGACAACAGATATTTTAAAAAAAATCATACCGTACAGCGAGGAACAGTATTTGCGGTTATTAACAAAAATTGGAATCAAGATACGGGTCTCTCTTGAATTGACCGTGGTTCTTTTGTAAATTATATTTCTTTTGAATATCGAAAGGCAGGAGTTTTGATAAAATCATCCGTATATTTCAGTCCTGTGGCACATCAAAAAGAATCCGGAGAAATCGCGTCCCATGTCAGCAGGCTGTTTCAGGCGGCCGGTTTTCATGACTGTATTATCGAGAAAGACATGGTGGGGATCAAGCTGCATGTCGGTGAAAAAGGAAACAGCACACATATACGGCCGGAATGGGTGAAACCGGTCATCGAGGGGATTCGCTCAAAAAATGCGCTCCCGTTTATCACAGACACCTGTGTTCTGTATAAAAGTCAGAGAGACAACGCAGTCAAGCATTTGATTCTTGCAGCTGAGCATGGATTTGACATGGCCGGACTGAATGTGCCAATGATTATCGCCGACGGGCTGAATGGAAGCGATGAAAAATGTGTTCCCATTAAAGGGACACATCAGCGTGAAGTGTCTGTGGCCAGTACGGCAGTAGATGCCAACAGTCTGATTTTTCTCAGCCATATCACCGGACATGTCGCGGTCGGTTTTGGCGGGACCATAAAAAATATGGGGATGGGATTTGCCAGCAAGAAGGGGAAATTGAGGCAGCATGCTGCCATGAAACCTGAAATTGATGAAAGAACGTGCACAGGCTGCGGTATGTGCATCAAGTGGTGTCCGGCGGATGCCATTGCCATGAAAGGCGATGTCGCTTGTATTGATTCTGATCAATGTATCGGCTGCGGTGAATGCATGGCCGTGTGCCGGTTCAATGCCGTGACGCATGACTGGAACAAGGACAGCCGGCTGCTTCAGGAAATCATGGCGGAACATGCACTGGGTGTGGTGACCGGAAAAGAGGGCAGGGTCGGTTATTTCAACTTTCTGGTCAATGTGACCAAGGATTGCGATTGCTGGGATGTTGAACAAAAGGCACTGTTTCCGGATATTGGTGTCATCGCCGGTACGGACCCGGTGGCGCTGGATACTGCCGCACTGGATCTGATCGAAAAAAGGACGGGAAAGTCACTCAGGGAGTGGGGATACCCCGATATTGATTTACGGATACAGATCCGGCATGCAGAGGCCGTGGGAATGGGGACCACGAATTATGAATTGACAGAGATTTGAATCATGGTTATTACCGGTATAAAAGGCCTTCGGGCGAAGCATATTCTGTTGGTGTCCTGGCTGAGGCTGACTGTCATACAGGGCATCACGGCCGTTCAGCAATTCCTGGATGGGCGTATTCAGCCGGTAAAGATTGAATATCTGAAACGTGGTCCTTCGAAGTTTCCGGAAACAAGGTGGGGTGTCAGCCGGAAACGGCCGTACTGCCTGACCTTTTTTCAAAATAACAAGGAAATGACGGTTTTTCATTTTGATCCCCTGTCCCGCAATTGAAGCGGCTGAAGTTAAGTCATACAAGCCCTTATTTGAGCCGGAAAGAACATTTCGTGCAGGAACATGTCAGCATTTCCGGGAATATAAGAATGAATCAGCACACAGTCTATTAAAGGAGTATTCATGGATATATTGAAGAAAAACGCATCATTTTCAGGGAGAAAAGGGCCGCTGCTTCTGGTGATTATGGACGGGATCGGATTGAATGATCACAGGATCGGGAATGCAGTGGCCGCGGCCAGCAAGCCGGTGCTGGACGAAATGATGGCGTCATGTCCGAATACCCGGCTGAAAGCCCACGGTATAGCGGTTGGTTTGCCTTCGGACAGTGATATGGGAAATTCCGAAGTGGGGCACAATGCCATCGGGGCAGGACGTGTTTTCGAACAGGGTGCCCGGCTTGTCAATAGTGCCATAGAGTCAGGAGAAATATGGAAGGGGGAAATCTGGAAAAAACTGAGTGATAATGTGAAAAAGAACCGGAGTACGCTTCATTTTATTGGTCTGTTTTCGGACGGCAATGTCCACAGTCATCTGGATCATCTCAAGGCCATGATCAGGCGGGCCAAAAAGGAAGAGATCGGGAAAGTGCGTGTGCATATCCTTCTCGACGGACGGGATGTTGGGGAAACGACGGCTCTGGAATATGTTGAGCCGTTTGAGTCCTTTTTAAGTGAGCTCAATGAGACAGGCGTGGATTATGCCATTGCCAGCGGCGGCGGCCGCATGAATGTGACCATGGACCGATATGAGGCGGACTGGGAGATTGTCAGGCGGGGCTGGCAGGCGCATGTGCTGGGTGAAGGAGAGAAGTTTCCCTCGGCCGAGAAAGCCATCCGAACCTTTCGTGAAAGAGATCCCGGTATTGCAGATCAGTTTTTGCCGCCTTTTGTAATCGCAGGGAACGGAAAGCCAGTGGGGCCTGTCCATGACGGGGATTCGGTTATTTTCTATAATTTCCGGGGAGACCGGGCCATTGAGATCAGCCGGGCATTTGAAGAGAACGATTTTAATAAGTTTGACCGTGTCCGGTGGCCGAAAGTTGAATATGCGGGCATGATGCAATATGACGGGGATTTGAAAATTCCTTCACAGTATCTTGTATCGCCGCCGTCCATCGATAGAACGGTGGGTCAACTCTTGTCGAATTCCGGGATTACACAGCTGGCCATCAGTGAGACGCAGAAGTTCGGCCATGTTACCTATTTTTTTAACGGAAATTGGAGCGGCAAGTTTGACAAAAAGCTGGAAACATATATCGAAATTCCTTCCGACCGGGTTCCGTTTGAACTGCGGCCCTGGATGAAGAGTGCGGAGATTACGGACCGGCTGATTGATGAGTTGCAGTCAGGGAAACACCGCTTTGCCCGTGTCAATTACGCCAACGGGGATATGGTGGGTCATACAGGTGTATTTCAGGCGGCCCAAATCGGTGTTGAGTCGGTGGATCTGGCTTTGGGCCGGTTAAAAAAAGTCATTGACAAACTTCAGGGTGTGATGCTTGTTACGGCGGATCATGGGAATTCTGATGAGATGTACGAACTGGACAAATCCGGAAATCCAAAGAAAGATGAAAACGGGCGCATCAAGCCCAGAACAGCCCACTCTTTGAATCCTGTTCCGTTTATTATTTATGATCCGGGATTCAGGGGGGAATACAAACTGGCTGATGTGAAGAATCCAGGTCTGAGCAATATTGCATCCACATGTGTTCATCTGTTGGGGCTGGAGCCGCCCGGGTTTTATGATCCGAGTTTGATTGGATTTGAATCATGAGCAATGAGAATGCACCCATGATCCGGTGGTGGCGGCCAATGATGGACCGGATACAGATATATTCGCAGCAAATGGGCGACCTGGCCTATTTATGGATCAATACGATGCGTTTCGGATTCCGCAGGCCCTATGAATTCAGGGCGCTGATCACGCAAATGGATGAAATCGGGGTTCGATCTCTGCCTATTGTGATCATCTCTTCTTTTTTTGTCGGTATGGTCATGGCAGTACAGCTTGCCTATTCTGAAGCCAATTTCGCCGGACGTGTGACTGTCGGCATAGGTGTCGGTGTGGCCATTACCAAGGAATTCGGGCCACTGCTGACCGCCCTTTTGGTGGGCGGCCGTGTGAGTGCAGGCATCACGTCTGTGATTGGTACCATGACCGTGACGGAACAGGTCGATGCAATCCGCCTGCTGGGTGCCAGTCCGGCCAAGAAACTGGTGTTTCCGAGAGTATGTGCTGCTTTAATCATGCTGCCCCTTCTGACCGTGGTGGCTGATTTTATGGGCATTCTCGGCGGTCTGATTGTCAGTTTGGTGGATATCAAAATGGCATATGCAACGTATATATCGCAGGTGACGCGTTCTGTATCTATGGGCGATTTGTTTGGCGGAATATTTAAATCACTCTTTTTTGCGTTTTTTATGTCACTGATTGGTTGCTATAACGGGATGAAGGTGGAAGGCGGTGCCGAAGGGGTTGGCAAGGCTACAACGCGGTCTGTGGTGGCGACGTCTGTATGTGTCATGATATCGGATTATTTTTTAACCAAACTGCTGGTCATCTTTTAGAGGATTCATGGCGCCTTTTGCATTTTTTGATGAAGTCTATAAAGAGTTTGACGGCAAAGAAGTGCTCCGCGGACTGACACTCCTGATCCGGAAAGGGGAGGTTTTGGTAATTCTGGGAGGAAGCGGTACGGGAAAAACAGTGATTCTGAAACACATAGTGGGGCTGCTGGAACCGGACAAAGGAAGGGTTTTCGTCGACGGTGTGGATGTAACGGGAATGGATGAAAATCAGCTGATTCCAATCAGGCAGAAAGTCGGTTTTCTTTTCCAGGGAGGCGCTTTATTCGATTCGATGTCTGTTTACGAAAACATGGCGTTTCCGCTCCAGGAGCATACAAGTCTTTCGTCAGGGGAAATCGAAGTCAAAGTCAAGGAAAAGCTGAAAATGGTCGGTCTGGAAGGAACGGACTGGATGATGCCCACGAAATTAAGCGGAGGAATGCGGAAACGGGTGGCCCTGGCCAGAGCGATCATCCTGGAGCCCCGGGCCCTTCTGTATGACGAGCCGACCACCGGTCTGGATCCCATAACAACCAAATGGGTGACGAAGCTGATGCGCAATATTCATGAACAATTAAAAATTACAACCATCATTGTGACTCACAATATTCAGAGTGCCATGTCTGTGGCGGACCGGATTGCATTTTTATACCGCGGCCGGATCAAGTTTGTCGGCACACCGGACGAAATCCGGGCATGTGAAGATCCCATTGTCCATGAATTTTTAAGGAGTTAGGAAATTCTCCATGGCAAAGAAAAGAATCAAGGAAATTCGTGTGGGGGGTGCCATTATCCTGGCATTGACCATGATGATTATCTTCGTATTTTCCGTCGGGGAAGACAATGCATTTTTCAGTCGAAAAGTCCGATATAAAATACTTTTTACATCCACCGCAGGTCTTTACGAGGGAGATCCTGTGCTGTTGACAGGTGTGGAAGTCGGCAATGTCGCGCGCATTTCATTTCCGGAAGATCTGAACACCAAAAAGATTTTGGTGGAAATTGAAATCGACAAAGAGGTGCGCAACCGGATCCGGGAAGACAGCCGGGCACGGCTTGCTTCAGCCAGCCTGGTGTATGGCAAGCTTATCAGCGTTTCCATGGGAAGTCCGGAAAAAAACGAGATTGTCCCCGGAGAGTTTATACAGGCCGAAGAGGGCGGGGGATACACAGCTTTTGTGGACAGCACATCCCTCGTTCTTGATGAGCTCAAGAGCGTGCTGGCCAAGATCAATCGGGGTGAGGGCATGCTGGGAATGATTCTGAATGAACCGCTGGAAATGCGGCAGACTTTCCACCATTTGTCTCTCTCGGCCGTTCGGATATCCCGTTTGCTTGAACGGGTTGAGCATGGAGAAGGCGCCCTTGGAGCACTGATGACCGATACGCTGAATATCCGCCAGACACTGGCTGATTTGAGGGATATTACAGAAAATTTGAAAAATGAAAAGAGTGTCCTGGGAAAACTGATCAATGATGAGACATACGGTCAGGAGGTGATGACCGATTTGAAAGCCGCGGTGCATGCCATTGCCAGTATCACGGCAAAGATCGACTCGGGACAGGGAACCGCAGGCAGGTTTGTCAATGAAGATGAATTATACCAGGGTCTGGAAGATGTGGTGCTGGGTACGCGGAAAAGCAGGCTGGCCAGATGGGTGATTCAGGGGAGGCGGAAAACGGGCGAAAAGGAGCGGCAGAAGCTTGAAGAACAGGCTGAATCAGAAAACAACACAAAATAATGGGGCCTGTCAGGCCCCGGCGAACCTTTATGGTGGCGCAAAATACCATTGAGAGAATCGAATGATAGAACGGCTTCCACAGTTTGTTATTCTTCTTTTTTCCATCGTCTGGCATGAAGTGGCCCATGGACGTATTGCATTATGGCGGGGCGATACTACAGCCCGGGATGCAGGAAGATTGACATTGAATCCCGTACCGCACATTGATCCGTTCGGGACGGTTCTTTTCCCTTTGATCCTTTTTATGACCGGGTCACCTGTTCTGTTCGGCTGGGCAAAACCGGTTCCTGTAAATCCGTTGCGCCTGCGCGAATCACTGAAGGACATGGCCATTATCAGTGCTGCAGGTCCCCTCAGTAATTTTGGTCTGGCTGTCGTGTTCAGTATTTTTCTGCGCTTGGCCGTGGCTTATGGCGGTAGCGGCCTGATGGTTCAACTCTTCTATTATGGTATGTATATCAATCTGATTCTGATGATTTTCAACCTGGTGCCCATCCCGCCTCTGGATGGTTCAAAAATACTCATGGCCTTTCTGCCTGAAGCATGGGCCTATGAACTGGCCCGTATTGAGCGTTTTGGATTTATAATCATTTTCCTGCTTCTCATTACGGGATTTTTCAGATTTATTATCTTCCCCATAGCGACGTTTCTGATGTCCCTTTTACTGATGTAGAATTCATACAAATCGGCTGCCAATACAAAGGAATTTTCATATGTTTTCCGGTATTGTCCATTTTTTTCAGCGACATCCTTTCCTGATCAATATCGCCACAGCTTTATTAATTGCAATCCTTGTGATCATCATCCGGAAGATTGTTCCCAAAATTGAGGACGTGATTGCCAGAAAAGTGGCGGACAGGACAAAATCAGATCTGGATAACCGCGGGCTGGACATGGTGGCCGCAAGCGTAAGCAAAATTGTCTGGATCGTGGGGATCTATTTTATTCTTGAAAGTCTGAGGCCCTGGCTTCCCGATTTACTGATCCGCTACAGGGACGGAATTCTGTATGTGCTGGCGGTGATGATCATTGCCCAGTTTATCATCAGGCTGTTGCAGCTTGTTCTGGACTGGTACAGCGAGCGTTTTGGTGAACGGCTGAAAGGACAGGTTTATAATGAGTTCGGACCACTGTTCAAACGGCTGATTTCCATTGTGGTCTATACCGTCGTTGTTGTGACCATACTTCATCATTTTAAACAGAATGTTAGTTCCATTGTTGTTTCACTGGGAGTCGGATCGCTGGCAGTGGCCATGGCGGCCAGGGATTCTCTGGCCAACATGATAGCAGGCTTTATGATTATGACAGACCGGCCGTTCCGACTGGGAGACAGGATCCTGCTTGAGTCGGGTGAAAAAGGGGATGTGTATGATATCGGTCTCAGATCGACGAAAATACTGACTTTTGACAACACACTCATTGTTGTTCCCAATCAGCAAATCATCAATGAAAAAGTAACCAACCTGACATATCCGGATCCCCAGATTCGCATTATGGTGGAGGTGGGAGTGGCGTACGGGAGCGATCTGGAAAAGGCGAAATTGATACTGGAAAAAATCTGCCGGGATCATCCGGTTGTGCTCGAAGATCCGCCGCCCAAAGCATATTTTCTCAATTTTGGTGATTCCTCCCTGGATCTCCGTGTTGTCTGACGGGTTCCCAGATGAGATCAGCAATGGGGAGTGGCTGAAGAACTGCGTATGGAAGTGTATAAAGCATTTTCGGAATCCGGTATTGAGATTCCGTTTCCGCAGCGTGTTGTGCATGTCAAAAATTAGCCCGGTTGTTATACACACGCTTGCCAAACCATATTTTGCCCCTTTTCCGGAAAAAAAATTCCCAAATATCTTTTATTTTAAAGTTTAATTACTGCCTGTCATGGCGGCCATGAATCATTTTTTCCCATATGTGTGAAATAATACAGTATTTTGTTTTCATTTTGAAAAAGGGACAGGGTATCCGTATTGTTAATAATGTCCATAATTCTTTTAGTAACAATAACATAAAAAGTTTGAAAAAAAATGACAAAAATTTCATTTTTTTGGATAGATTTTTGCAAAATTATTATTTCTTGTAAAAACAGTACGTTGAAGGTGCTATTCCATTGAATCTAATGATTTTGTCAATGGTGAGACCATTGTATGTCAATGAATATGAGCAGGAATTCATTACATCCGGGACCATTTTTTCCAGTACTGTTTATTCTGAAGACAACCATGGCTTTTTGCTTGTCCGCATATGAGCCGGTCATGGAAGACCCTGTGCTGGAACCCATGTTTTGGCAATCTTATCCGGAACTCAGTAATCTGGGAATACGCTGCATGGTTGAGGATAACAGAGGGCAAATGTGGTTTGGTACAGGCAGGCAGGGTGTTATCTCCTTTGATGGAATTCAGATTCGTAAGACGGGACTTGCCGGTTCCACAATCCATGTTCTTCATACAGACCAGAATGGCAGCGTGTATGCCGGCAATGATCAAAATGTATTCAGGTATGACGGCGGTGAGTGGGTACCCCTGCTTCCCTGTGCAAAGGGTTTTTACTGGTTTGTCAGTCATATCGCACCGGGTAACATTGGCGATATCTGGATCAGCACCGCCTGGGGAGCCGTACATTACAGTGACAATCACATTTGGTTATACGCTCCTGAGGAAGTGGCCCGTTCAATCGGAAAAATATATCCATCGATCCATATCAATTATATACCGGAAAACATTTCGATGAAGCAGTATTATATCAGCGGTCTGGATTTTGATGTTGCCACGAGTGCGCAGGCAGATTCGGTGATGCTCGTGAAATCTGTTGCCCCGGGCGGGATTGCAGATAAGGCCGGTCTGAGAGTGGGTGACCGCATTTTTCGTGTGGATGGCCGTGCGGACTCCTTGAGACGGCTTTTTGAGAATGTGACAGAACCGCATGTCGTTTTATCCGTATTGCGGTTTGTTGAGGACTCGGTTGTTGATATCCGGATTCCGAGAAGACAAATGGAACGGATGTATCATCATTTCTGGGTCACGGATATCATGGAAGATCGAGACGGTATTCTCTGGCTGGGACTTTACAATCATCTCAGCCGTGGTGCGGTGGTTCGTTTTGATACCGGCGCCAAAAATTCGCCGGAACGCGCCTGGCGTATTCACTCGATTCAGGATTGTTCCGGAATCGGAGGCGGACTGCTGGGGGGAAGGATTCTCAATGACAGGGAGGGGCATATATGGCTTGTTTCTTTGAATGGCATATGCCGGAGTGATGGCAGCCGTTGGGTGCAGGAGCAAAAGAACCGGATACGGTGGTGTCACTCCGTTGTAAAAACCAGAGACGGACATATATGGGTGGGACAGACAGACCAGGTGAGCCGCTGGGACGGAGACAAGTGGACCATGTATACATCGCGGAAGACGCAGATCCCGCGCGGCCAGCTGAAATTATATTCAGCCGCTGACGGCGCACTTTGGATACTCAGCATCGGGAACAGCGTATACAGGCTTGGGTATGAAACGCCCCGATGGAAAATCTACCGGGATCTCTATTTCCAATGTGAATCAGCCGAGGGATCATGGTTTTTGGACAATAATCATCATATCATACAGTCTGTTGATAATCGATGGTACCTGTACGGTAACGGGGACGATATCATGGACATGCCCCAGGCCATGTCTGTAGATTCATCGGGTGTGGTCTGGATGGTCGGGAATGACAGGAATCAGGCAACCGTGGCACGTTTTATCCGGGGGCGATGGGAGAAACGGTCCGACAGCCAGTTTATATGTCATGCAACACAATCGGGTGTCTTGATCGACCGCAACGGCGGTCTCTGGTTCGGGGGAAGCCGGAAAGAAACGGATCCCGAAAGCGACTGGGGTGTTCTGTCTTTTTCGCTTCCTCCCGGTTCCGGGAAAACAGAAATATGGAAACTTCATGCCCCTCCTGAAGCGCCCATTCGTCCCTGGGATATTACACAGACCAGTGACGGGAAGATCTGGGTGGGGGGAGAGCAGTTATACTGGTATGACGGCCGGGCATGGAATATGGTGCCCGAACCGGATTATATGAATTTTGAAACAGAGGCGATCGCTGCGCTGCCCGGCGGCGGCTTGTGGGTGGGATCGCGTTCATCCGGGGCGCTGTTTTTTGACGGCCGGTCCTGGACCCAGTATAGTCTGCTGGAAGGCCTGGCGGATAATATGGTGACATGCATACTGCCCCATCCGGGTGGAATTGTGTGGGCCGGAACGGAGAGGGGAATCAGCGCTTTTGACGGAACTCTGTGGACACCGCTGGCATTGCCGAGGGTCCTGACAACCCTGTCCCGCAAATATGATCCACACAGTGATATGCGTCTTTCCAGGGACGGAGCGATATGGATCAACGGACAATCCCGATGCATCAGATATTATCCTTTTAATACCCCGCCGCAAACCGAACTGACTGTTTTCAGTGACCGGGTACCGCATCCGGGAAATACCATTATTTCATGGAGGGGTACAGATCCGTGGCATCAAACCCCCAACGAAGATCTGGTATATTCATATCGTATTGACGGGTGTGAATGGTCTCCCTTTCACAAGGTGACCAGTCATGCATTCCTGAAATTGGGTGATGGACAACATGTATTTGAAGTCCGGGCAAGAGATGGTGATTACAATGTACAGACAACACCGACCGGTTTTTACTTTGAAGTTGTTCCGCTGGTATGGAAACAGACCTGGTTTCGTGTTTTAATGATTTTTCTGATTCTGATTATTCTGGTACTGCTCATCCGTCTGGTTCAGTGGAACCGACGCCTTCAGGATTCCAATATTGCGTTAACGCAGAAGACACGCGAACTTGAACGCTCCAATGATGAACTGAAAAATTTTGCATATGTGGCATCTCATGAATTGCAGGAACCCCTTCGGTCTGTTGCCAGCTATGTACAGCTGCTGGCACAGAGATATCGGGACCGGCTTGGCAGAGAAGCTGATGAATTTATTCAGTTCGCTGTCACGGGCGTGAACCGGATGCATCATGTGATTAATGATTTTCTGGTTTACACGCAGTTGGGCAAATACCGGGAAGAAATGAATTCGGTTGAATGCGAGGAAGTGCTGGCTCTCGTGCTGGAAAACCTTGCAGAAATCATCGCAGATACGGATGCGAATATCACTTATGATCCTCTGCCGAAAGTAGAGGGCCAGATCCAGGAATTAATACAGTTATTCCATCATCTGATTGATAACGCATTGAAATTCCGGAATGAGAATGCGCCGGCGATTCATGTTGCCGCTGAGGATAAAGACGAGGTCTGGCAATTTGCATTCAGGGATAACGGAATCGGTATCGCTCCGAAATATCACGAGCGTATCTTTCGTTTGTTCCAGCGTCTTTTTACAAGGGAAGAATATGCCGGTACGGGCATCGGTCTCGCAATTTGTAAAAAAATTGTAGAAGAAAACAATGGGAAAATATGGGTTGATTCTCAGGAGGGCCAGGGTGCGACTTTTTATTTTACCTGGCCGAAATCAAAACGGTACTGGGTGAGCCGGGATGCGGTATGATTGTAAATGGCGGGTATGAGAGGGTATGTCCGGAGACATGCTTATGACAATCGCTGGAAATACAAATCATTGGAGTTGTTTTGGGAGGGATGGTTGAAAAGGAAAGTACGGATACTGATTCTGGAGGAATCACCGGCGGACGCTGCTCTGGTTGAAGAGGAATTTAAAAATGCCAAAATTCGGTATTCCATGGAGCGGGTGGATACCAAAGATGCATTCCTGAAAGCGCTCACCAGGTTTAAACCGGATGTGATACTTTCTGATTATTCTTTACCTCAATTTGACAGTATGAGCGCACTCAGACTGACGAAAAAGCATTGCGCAGGACTGCCGTTTATTATCGTAACCGGTGCGATCAATGAAGAGACGGCTGTTGAATGCATGAAAGCGGGTGCGGCGGACTATGTACTCAAAGACAGGCTGGGTCGACTGATTCCGGCTGTTCAGGGTGCGTTGGCCAAATTTCAGGCCATGGAAGAGAAGCATCAGGCTGAAGAAGCCCTTATCGCATCCGAAATGCGTTATCGGAAGCTGTTCGAATCTGCGAGGGAGGGCATTCTTCTCATGGATGCCGAGACAAACCGGATAACCGACATCAATCCCTACATGCTCGGTTTGATGGAATGCGGCAGAAAAGCGGTTACCGGAAAAACGCTGGACGAAATTGGCATAAAGAGTGAGGGCAAAACGGGTGAAAAACTCTCAGATCAGATAAAGGCATCTGATGTCGTTCATATTAACGGGATCTATTTGATATCTGCCAATGGGTCACGTTCCGACCTGGAAATGACTTGCAGTACATATGCGATTGATACAAAAAGGAAAATTCAGTGCAATATCCGTGATATATCGGATCGAAAACAGGGAGAAGAGGAAAAAGAGAAAATTCGGGCTCAATTATTCCAGGCGCAGAAGATGGAGGCAATCGGTACACTGGCCGGGGGCGTGGCGCATGATTTTAATAATCTGATGACAGCGATTCAGGTGAGTACGGATGTGGCGCTTCTCAGACTGGACGAATCAGATCCGATGTGCAGGGAATTGAAGGAAATTCGCTATGCTGCGCTGCGTGCTTCCAGCCTGATTCGACAGCTGCTTTTATTCAGCCGGAAACAGTTGATGGAATTCCTTGTGGTGAACGTTAATACGACGGTCGAAAATCTGCTGAAAATGCTGCACCGTCTTATCGGGGAGGATATCCAGATTCAAACAGAGCTGGCACCGGATCTGTGGACCATACAGGCTGACGCGGGGAACATAGAACAGGTGATTATGAATCTGGCCCTTAATGCCAGGGATGCCATGCCCAGTGGGGGGAACCTGATCATAAAGACTGAAAATATGCAGATTGATGATGCCTTTTGTAAAACCATGGCGGATGCACGCCCGGGACAGTTTGTTAGTCTGACCATTGAAGATACCGGCGTGGGAATCGGTGAGGATGTTATACCACGGATTTTTGAGCCGTTTTTTACGACAAAGGGGCCGGGACAGGGGACGGGATTGGGATTATCCGTGGTTTACGGAATTGTGAAACAGCACCGGGGGTGGATACAGGTGAGCAGTATTCTGACCAAGGGGTCCGCTTTCCGGGTTTTTATACCTGCAGTGGATGCAGAAGAAGATATGCCGGAAGAACAGAAAGTATCCATAAAGGATTTTTACGGGAAGGGTGAGAGAATACTTCTGGTGGAAGATGAAGAAAAAGTGAGGGAATCCGCTAACAAAGCAATGACCAAATGCGGCTACAGGGTGATCCCCACATCCAATTCAATGGAAGCACTGGATGTTTTTCATCAGGAAAATGGCCGGTTCGATCTTGTATTCAGTGATGTGGTGCTTTCCGACGGGTCAGGTATAGAGCTGGCAGAAGAACTGCTGACAGCCAGGCCCGATGTCAACATTCTGTTGTGCAGCGGTTATACCGATCAGAAATCACAGTGGCCCCTGATCCGGGACAAGGGATTCCGGTTTCTGCAAAAACCCTATACATTGCCGGATCTGCTTAAAGCACTGCAAAACGCACTGCATGGTGATGTGTCGCACAAGGAATAGGACAGGGGCGGCAGCGAATCTGTGCACAGTCGTTTTCATGTAATGCCGTTTACAGAGACTATCTGCTGCCCTGTCCCGGGAAGGTTGTATTGCATGAGGTTTTTTCAGTTTGAAATTCAGCATATCTGTTATGGAAATTCAGAACACATGCTTATTATAAGTTCTTTATTTTACAAAATGATACAGACAAAATAATCCAGAAACCAGGGGCCGCAGCAAAACCAGTGGTATACATTTTGCATGATATAAATATTTTATTAACAATCTTCTGTCCGGATTATCAGGATTTGAATTATTGCACCAGCAACTGACATGGTATTCATGCACGGAAACCGCTGCCTAAAATTTTGTTTTTTACTGTTGTTCTTTTCCGGCATGTCATCCGGCCAGTCTGCCGGAAGGGTGACACCGGCGGAATATGAGGTGAAGGCTGCGTTTTTGTTCAATTTCGTTAAATTTATTGATTGGCCTTCTGCATGCCATCTGAATGCAACTTCCCCCATATTGGTTGGCGTTGTCGGGAAAGATCCGTTTGGCGATGCACTTGAATCAGTGATCGGCCAAAAAAAAGTAAAAGGGAGGAATCTGACTATCCGGCGGTACCAGGATATCGCAGATATTGATTCCTGCCATGTGCTTTTTATTGCGGAATCGGAATCGTCACGGCTGGACAGAGTATTCGATCATCTAAACGGGCGAAGCGTACTTACTGTGAGTGATATGGATGCCTTTACACAGCGAGGCGGTATTATCCAGCTTTATGTGAAAGCCAACAAGGTTCGTTTTGAAATCAACCTGGATTCGGCTGAAAATATAAATCTTAAAATCAGTGCCAAGTTGCTTAATCTCGCGGAGACTGTTTATAACAGGGAGCGGTACAGTAACTGATTTGTTTTTTAGTTAGAGGAAATGGTATGGTTCGCATCAATTTTATTTTCAGAAAAAATATGGGATATTTCATATTTGCACTGCTGATGACAATCGGTCTGGCTGATATGGGTAATGCGGAAAAACCGGACAACGGAATAGATCTGACGGCGTTGAGCCTTGAAGAATTGATGAACATTGAAGTGACTCTGGTTTCACGAAAGGCTGAGAAGTTATCCGACGCCGCCGCTGCCGTCTATGTGATCACCAATGAAGATGTCGCGCATATGGGAGCGACCTCTCTTCCCAATGTGCTTCGGCTGGTTCCGGGTATGAATGTCGCGCAGATTGATGCCAATAAATGGGGTGTTACGGTCAGAGGATTTAACAACCTGTTTGCAAATATGTTTCTGGTTCTCATCGACGGCAGGAGTGTTTACTCCCCGGTTTTTTCCGGTGTTTTTTGGGAAACCCAGGATATTTTGATGGCGGACCTGGATCGTATTGAAGTGATCCGCGGTCCCGGCGCAACGCTCTGGGGATCCAATGCCGTCAACGGGATTATCAATATTGTAACCAAAAGTGCCAAAGAAACCCGGGGAGGGCTTGTACAGGCCGGTGGTGGTACGGAAGAACGTCTTTTCGGCAGCGCACGGTATGGCGGCAAGATTGGATCAAATCTGTATTATCGTTTTTTTGTTAAATACTTTGATCGCGGCAGTTATGTCGATCAGGAAAACAGGGATGTATCTGATGCGTGGAGTATGAAACGCGGTGGATTTCGGATGGACTGGGATGCCGGTGCCAGTGATCAGTTCGTCTTCAAGGGAGATTTTTTCAGCGGATATGCGGGCAATACAATGATTGTTCCCTATACTGATATCCGCTTGCTGAACTATAATGCGGAAATAACCGGCGGCAATCTCATGGCGCGATGGTTCCACAAACTGTCAGAGCGAAGTGATTACAGACTGCACGCATATCTGGATCATTTTACGCGCAAGGACCAGGTGCAGGCCGGGGGGAGTTATACGACAGTGGATGTGGATTTTCAGCATCAGTTCCCGGTGGGCCTGCGCCATCATGTAATATGGGGTGCCGGTTTTCGGAACACGTCGGATTCGGTGGACAGTACGGAATATGTTTATTTTTCTCCTTCGGAGGACAGTTATGCTCTCTGGAGTGCGTTTCTCCAGGATGAAATGGCTTTTTTGAACAACAGGATACAAATGACGGTAGGGGCCAAATTTGAGCACAATGAATTTACACAATGGGAAATTCAACCAAATATCCGCTGTGATTTCAAGCCGGATGAAGGGCGTATTATATGGGGGTCGGTGACCCGGGCAGTACGGATTCCTTCACGTTCCGAGCGCGATATGACCAATATCATTTTCTCCGGAAGCAAGGATTTTGTATCAGAAACTGTTATTGCAAGTGAATTGGGGTATCGCTGTCATCCGGGCCGGAATATGGCCCTGGACATTGCCGCATTCTGGAATACTTATGACCGGCTTCGCAGTCTGGAAAAGGGAAGAGCCGGAAATTTGAAACAGGGTGTTACAAGGGGGGTTGAACTGGCCGTTGATTTTATGGTGATGAAAAAGCTGACGGCCCGCATGGGGTACGCGTTTCTGGACATGGACATTGCATTGCTTCCCGAGAGTGAGGATTTGAACGGTGGCTATACTGAAGATGAAAGCCCGGCCCATCAGTTTCAAATACTGACGACGATTGATTTGCGTCAAAATCTGCAACTGGGTCTGTTTGCCAGGTACGTCAGCGGACTGCATGGATTCACAGTCAATGTAGATCCGTATCTGACTCTGGATTCCCGTTTGGCATGGAAACCCGTTTCCGGCCTTGAAATTTCTTGTGTGGGCCAAAACCTGCTTCAGAGGGCGCATTATGAATATCCGCTGTTGAAAATACCATTTCTTTCATCGCAGCTGCCGCGGGGCGTGTACAGCATGATTTCCTGGCGTTTTTAAAGTTACCAGGTATTTATACCATACACCTGATGGTACACAGATTGACTGGACTGGCTGATGAATATTTTTCGTGATTTTTCGATTAAACGCAAGCTGACACTGATTGCAATGCTCACGAGTACGATATCCCTTCTGCTCGTTTGTATCGCCTTCATCACTTATGAAGTGGTTATTTTTCAGCATCGTGTTCTGGACGAACTGAAGGTTTCGGCGGAAATGATAGCCAATAATTGTACCGCAGCCATTGTATTTCAGGATCAGGAAACCGCCGGAGAAATACTTGCGGCTCTACGTATTGAGGATCAAATTGTGTCCGCAGGCATTTTTACAGCGGATGACCGTCTCTTTGCGTTATACACGCGGAATGGAGCCGTATTCAATCCTGCCACCAGAATAAAAACAGAGCAGCACCGGTTTGATGAGAAGTACCTGTATCTGAGTCACCCCATCGTACTGCATGACGAAGAAATCGGGAGTATTTATATACAATATGAAATGACTGAAATGAAAGCCCGTCTGAAGCAATATGCGACCATCGTCATTGTGATTTTTCTCCTTTCATTGCTGGTTTCCCTGGCCATTGCCACCAATCTCCAGAAAATTATATCAAAACCGATACTGCATATCATGCGTATCGCAAAAAAAGTGTCCCAGGAAAAAGATTATTCACTGCGGGCCATCAAGGAAAGCAATGATGAACTCGGCGTTCTTGTGGATGGTTTCAATGAAATGCTTATGCAAATCCAGAAGCGGGATATGACCCTTCAGAGATATCAGGAAGAGCTTGAGCACCGGGTTCAGGAACGAACCGAAGCGCTTCAGCTTGAAATTATGGAACGGAAACGCGCAGAGCATGAAAAGGAGCGCATTCAGGCACAGCTCCTGCAGGCGCAAAAAATGGAGGCCATCGGTGTTTTGGCCGGTGGTGTGGCCCATGACTTCAACAATCTTTTAACGGCCATTCAGGGGTGTACCAATCTGGCCATGGAAGAACTGGGAGAGACACACCGGGTTTTCGATGATTTGAAAGAGATTCAAACCGCAACGCGACGCGCCACGGATCTGACTCATCAATTGCTGCTTTTCAGCCGAAAACAGCCAATGAAAGCCGTGATGCTGGATATGAATGATTGTATCAAGAGCCTGTTGAAAATGTTCAGCCGGCTTATCGAAGAAGACATTGAAATTATAACTGAATTTGAGGATGATCTCTGGACAGTTGAAGGAGACCGCGGAACCCTGGAACAGGTGATAATGAATCTGGTGGTTAACGCGAAGGATGCCATGCCGCGCGGTGGAAAAATACACATCAAGTCGGACAATGTCATCATAGATTCCTTTTACTGCAAATCCATGCCCGAGGCTCGCATCGGGAAATATGTACGTATTTCAGTCAGTGATACAGGTATCGGGATCAGCAATGAAGATCTTCGCCATATTTTCGAACCGTTCTTTACAACCAAAGGCATTGGGAGGGGAACAGGATTGGGATTGTCCGTGATTTACGGAATTGTGAAACAGCATGAAGGCTGGATCAACGTATACAGCGACATTGGTCATGGAACAACCTTTAAAGTGTATTTGCCCGCTGTTAAAGTGAAGAAGAATAACAAGGAGGTCAAAGAGCCGGTTCTGGAGGCGCTTAAGGGAAATGGTGAAACCATATTGGTTGTGGAAGACGAGAGCAATGTGAGGGAATTTTCCAGAAAAGCGCTGACAAAATACGGGTACAATACAATTATCGCTTCCAATCTGGAAGAAGCGAAAAAGATGTACATAAATGAAAAAGACCGTTTGGATTTGATATTCAGTGATGTGGTGTTGCCCGATGGCAGCGGTATAGAACTGGTCGATTATATTCTGAAGGATAATCCGGCATTGCGGATACTGCTTACGAGCGGATACACGGATCATAAATCCCAGTGGCCCGTCATCCAGCAAAGGGGATATCGTTTTTTACAAAAACCCTATGCGCTGGCGGATTTGCTGCGCATTATCCGGGAGACCATCGGAAATAGTGCCATGGTAACAGATCAGCAGACGGAAGAGTCTTCAGCTGCCTGACAGCGGCAGCAGGCAGGCGCTAGCGGCTTTTAAACCATCGGGATGGAAATCCATAGCCAAAGGCGATGCCGAATCCCCATAAAAATGTCACGAGGAAAAGAGCCGCCTGATTAATATGATGAATACCCGTCGTATTGAAGTAAATTTTCAGGGTCAGCCAATAAAATATCGACAGGATGAAAGCCAGCAGCAATGTGGACACGTATCGTATCCCCGGACGGACAAACAGCTGATAACGGCCGGCTGACCAGAGCAGTCCCCCTGTCAACGCTCCGCACAGGATATAAATCCAAAACGGCACATCAAGTCCCTGTAACAGCTGTTTGCCTGCCATCGCCCTGATAATTACAAAAAGAAGAATACCCGAAAGGATGAGGCCCGGGACAGAGAATCGGGGTACAAACCGCAGGTAGAGCCGGTTTACAAAATAGAGGCAGGTACCGGCTATCAGAAAGAATATGGCCGCTTCCATCAATAGCTCTCCTTGTCTCCGGGGAAATCGCCCTTTTTAACATCCTCCGCATAATGAATGACCGCTTCGCGAATCATTCCGGCGAGATTTACATATTGCCGTGCGAATCTGGGTTTAAACTGCTCAAATAATCCCAGCATATCATGGGTCACGAGAATCTGACCGTCGCATTGCGGGCCCGCGCCGATACCGATGGTGGGAATGGAGAGGGAGGCGGTGATTTGCCCGGCCAGTGCGGAGGGTATTTTTTCCAGTACAACGGCAAACACGCCTGCCTCTTCCAGAATTTTCGCATCTTTCCGGATTTCTTCCGATTCCGGCTCTTTTTTGCCGCGCAGACGGTAACCGCCGAACTGATTGATGGACTGGGGTGTCAGACCCAGATGTCCCATGACGGGGATGCCCATTTTCACCAGCCTGCGTACTGTTTCCGCCATATGTTCTCCGCCTTCCACTTTGACGCCCTGTGCCCCGCCTTCCTGGATGAGTCTCCCCGCATTCCGGAGGGCGTCATCAACGGATATCTGGTATGAAAGAAATGGCATGTCGGAAATAAGCAGGGCGTGCTGAACGCCCCTCGATACCGCCTGGGTATGATATACCATCTGATCTGTTGTAAAGGGAATGGTTGTCTTGTGACCGGCAAATACCATAGCGCCCGAGTCACCCACGAGAATCAGGTCCACACCGGATTGATCGAGAAGCATGGCCAGAAGGGCATCGTATGCGGTCAGACAGACAATTTTTTGCCCCTGCGATTTCATATCCACAATGGCCGGGGCAGTACGTTTTTTACCGGAATCAGACATGCTTTGCCGAAGATTATTTTACGGGATGAAACAATATATCCATTTGGATTTTGGAAGTCAAGCCGAATGGAAGGAAACCGGATTCTGTATAAGGGAAATATGTGACTTTTCAGAATTGGAAACGTATCATAAACAGAGTCTCTGTCCGAATGGCATTTTCCTGACAGGTTAATAACAGCCGGTGCGGTGTTCCTGTTTGCGGCCTCCCGGAAATGGCGCCGGCGGTCTCTGTAACCGGCTGTTCTGCGCGATTGGATGGAAGCCTTATCTGGATCGGGCCTCGAGCTTTTTGATATGGTCCGTTATTCTTTTCTGTGTATCAAGAATATGCTGAATGGTATCCATCAGCGGATCTGGCAGCCTGGCATGTTCCAGGTCCACGAGCAGGTGTTCATGCTCTCCTGCAATCCGGGCCGGCACACCGACCACCGTTTTTTCCCGGGGAACATCACGGATGACTACAGAACCAGCGCCGATTTTCGCGCCTGCCCCGATCCGGATGGGCCCCAGGAGAATGGCGCCGGCGCCGATAACCACGTCATCCTCAATGGACGGATGCCGCTTGCCCTTGTTCAATGAGGTGCCGCCCAGTACAACGCCCTGATACATAAGCACGTTGTTGCCGATTTCTGCAGTTTCGCCGATGACGACGCCGGCTCCGTGGTCGATGAAGAATTGCCTGCCGATGTTCGCACCGGGGTGAATCTCAATCTGTGTCCATAAACGATTACACTGCGATAACAATCTGGCCGGGAATCTCAATTTATGGGTCCACAGCGCATGGGCGAAACGATGACTCCACAATGCATGAAGACCCGGATAACAGAATAAAACCTCCCATATGGACCGTGCGGCCGGATCTTTTTTGAATACAGTCTGTATATCCTGCTTCAGTGTTTTTAAAAACGATATAGCCATAATGCCCCCGATACTGAGTGTCTGGATGTTTTGTTAAAAATGGACTTCCATGGCCCTTGGCGGACAAGCGGGCACGCACAATTCACAGGCGATGCACTTGGAATTGTCGAAAATCACTTCATGGGTGGAGGCATTCAAATAAAGAGCGCCGGTGGGACAGCTTGTGATACAGGCGCCGCAATGGATGCATTTTTTGTCGTTCCGTTTGACATCCTGGCTCAGGGGTTCAATGGTAAGTCCCATTTTTTTCAGATAGGCCATTCCTTTCTGAAAATCACGGTCGTAACCGCGGAGACCAAGTACCATCAATCCTTCCTGGCGCGGCGTTACAGATGCTTTCAATATATTAAATTCCAGATTGAAACGTTTGACCAGATCGGAAATAATGGGTTTTTCCACCAGCCGGTGGGGAAATTTCAACACAACGCGTTTGGAAATCATATTCAGATCCTCTGTTCTATTTGATGGTTCTTTCCCGGAATGGTCTGAAATGAACACCCGATTTGGGACCGGGAAGCGTATCAACAGGATCCGACAACATGAAATGTCCGGATTGGATCCATGATTTTAGTGTTTCCGCAATTTCGCGGGCTTTCAGATAACTGGACAGCGATGCAGTGGGGATGTCTTTCCCCTGGAAATGAATCTTCCCGCTCCGGAGTTCTTCATAGGATACTTCCCCCAGGGTATCGGATTTCCGTCCCGGATAGGCATCGCTGTAATCCACAACCGGAGCATAGATATCTGAATCCCTGATGCCAGTGGTCCGTGCCACATCTTCATCAAGAACCGGAATGGGAATCCCGATACCCACAGCCATGGAAACACCATATCCGTAAAGACTTACACCAACCAGCCAGTCCGGCGACATTTTTTTCAAATCTCCCATCACGGCCAGGGTGCCTGCCCCCTCTACGGGAATGCCGGCCTGATTCCGTCGCACACCGGGATTATGCTGGGTTCCGTTCCAGACCACATATCCGGTACCGCCGCCGAGGAATATCCGGGTGCCGATACCAATGGCACGGTAATACGGATCATTCAGAAGCGGTGACAGCTGTCCGGCACTGCAGTAGTAGGCGTTGCCGAGCTTGGGCTTTAAGATGCCCAGATAGGTATGGATCGTTTTTCCGGATGTATTGACCGCTACGTTGTAGTTCTGATAGGCGTTTCTGGGATTGAACAGAATCGCTTCGTTTACATCCTTGATGTTGATCAGCGAGTCCAGTTTTTTTCTGGGATAGCAGTCGGTTCCGTATCCTGTTGCGGACAGTTGAATATCCTTGCCGGCCACAAATTCCTGGATTACATGACCGCCGCCATATCGAAATTCACCCGGATGGTTCTTGTTCCTGGGGTCATCATCGGGAAGACTGGTACAACCCAGCATGATATCGATGGCGGCAAATCCGCAATATGCGGGCACTTCATTCATATAACAGGTCCCGCTGAGCTTGATACGGGGTTTTGTATGGCCGATATTGATATACATTCCGGATGAACACATCGGACCGAAGGTGCCGGTGGTGACCACATCCACCTCTTTTGCGGCTTCAGCCGGTCCGTGTGTCTCCACATAATCACTCATTTCCTCGGCTGTCAGCACAACTGCCTTGCCGGATTTGATTTTGGTGTTGATTTCCTGAACAGTTTTTCCCATGATCAATTCCATTTTTTGATTGAATGGTTTGTGTTATGCCGATCCGGCCACGCGGCTAATCCAGGCGGACCCGGCCACCAGGTCATTATCATAAAAAACAGCGAGCTGGCCGGGTGTGATGGCCCGTTGCGGAGTATCAAAGACCACTTCCACATTATTGTGATCCAGCGGCATGATTTGTGCATCGGCCGGCTTGTGCATGTATCTGATACGGACCCGGAATGACCGGGGGTGACGGACCGGCGGCACAGAAATCCAGTGCGCCTGGGTTGCAATGAACCGTTTATGATACAGATCGTTCCGGTCACCGACCACAATGGTGCGGGTGGGTGCATCGATTCGCGTCACGTAGGCGCGTTCGCCGAGGGCAATGCCGAGCCCCTTTCTCTGTCCGATGGTATATCCATGGATGCCGCTGTGTGTTCCGATGATTTCACCCCGGTTGTTTACGATATTGCCAGGTTTTGGATTTCCATTACCATACTGTTCGATAAAACGTGCCAGTTCTCCATTTGCAACAAAGCATACTTCCTGGCTTTCCGACTTGGCAGCCACGGGCAGATTGAATTGATCCGCCAGTTTCCGGATTTTATGTTTGGGAAAATTGCCCACAGGAAAAAGCGCATGTTTCAGGATCTCCTGGGATAACCGGGCCAGAAAATAACTCTGATCTTTTCCACGCTCTTTTCCCATTTTCAGAACAAAGCGCCTGCGGTTCCGATCGTAGGCGGTCACGGCATAATGACCCGTCGCAAGGTATTCTGCTTTCAGTTCCCGGGCTTTTTCAAGTAATTTTCCAAATTTTATGGCCGGATTACAGACTGCGCATGGATTGGGCGTGCGTCCATGGATATATTCAGATATAAAATAATCAACAACTTCCTTTTTAAATGCGTCATGCATCGAAATAACATAATGGGGGATACCAATGATCCGGGCCACCTGCCTGGCATCCTCGACATCATCGGGGCTGCAGCAACGGTTTTCATCCCCCCAGAACCGCATGGTGATTCCGATTACCTCATATCCCTTTTTCTTCAGGAATGCAGCGGCAACGGAAGAGTCCACGCCGCCGCTCATGGCCGCCACAACCCTTTTTTCAGGCATGGTGCAGCATCCTCATCAATGCGGCACGGGCGCGATCCATAATATCAGAAGATATTTTAATGGGATACTGTAAATCGGCCAGGGAGCGGTGCACATCTTCAGGCCGTGTCAATTTCATGCCGCGGCACATCTTGGCCGTTCCCAGGGACAGAAAATGTTTTTCCGGAACGGCCTTCTTCAAACGGTATATCATGCCTTCTTCAGTGCCGACAACGATGGTTTTTGCTTCTGTCTCCAGAGCGGTTTTCAGCATGCCGCTGGTGGAGCAAACCGCGTCTGCGGCATCGGCCACACCGGGGGGACATTCCGGGTGGACAAGAATCAGTGCTCCCGGATGGTTGTCCCGGGCCTGTTTCACTTCTTCCACTGTAAACTGATCATGCACATAACAGTACCCATCCCAGGGAATGATGGTCTTGTTCGTAAAACGTGCCACCCATGAAGCCAGGTTTTTATCCGGTGTAAAGATAATTTCATCCCCGTCGACATTCTGAACCACTTCCACCGCATTGGCGGATGTGCAGCAGACATCGGATTCGGCCTTGACCTCTGCAGTGGAATTCACGTATGTTACCACCTTGGCCCGTGGATGCACGGCTTTCAGTTTTTTAAGTGAGGAAACATCGGCCATCCGTGCCATGGGGCATCCGGCATCCTGTTGAGGAATCAGCACGGTTTTATCCGGGGAGAGGATTTTGGCCGTTTCTGCCATAAACATTACTCCACAGAACACAATAACAGAATGATCTGTTCCGGCTGCCTTTCTGGACAGATCCAGGGAATCTCCCAGATAATCGGCCATATCCTGGATTTCCGGACGCTGATAATTGTGAACCAGCAGCACGGCATCCCGCGTTTTTTTGAGCATAAGAATTTTTTCTGCCAGTGTCCCGGTTTGCATGTGCATTCTCCGCTGTCAGGCAGCCACGGCACGAAGACGTGCAACGACTTCTGTCAGTTTTTTAATGGTCAGCCGGATTTCCTTCTCCGTCGTAAACCGGCCGAGAGTGATCCGAAGACTGCCCCTGGCGTCTGCCGGTTCGAGCCCCAGGGCGGAAAGTACATGGGAAGGTTTGCCTGATCCCGAGCTGCAGGCCGATCCGCTGGATATCTGGATGCCTTCCATATCCAGATTCATCAGAAGGGATTCTCCCTCAACACCGGGAATGGAAAGATTCAGGTTGTTATTGAGCCGTTTTGAAGCATGGCCATTCAGGCGAACATTTTCGATCTGTCCCCGGATGCCGGAAAACAGCCTGTCCCGAAGACTCCGGATGCGGTTCTGCTCTGTCCGGATATCCCTGTATGCGATTTCTGCGGCCTTTCCAAGCCCAACAATACCGGGCACATTTTGCGTGGAACTCCGTCGCCCCTCCTCATGGCCTCCCCCGTGAATCAGTGGTGTGAAGGGGGTGTCTTTTTTAATAAAAAGCGCGCCAACCCCTTTGGGACCGTACAGTTTATGGGCAGAGAGTGATAAAAAATCAAGGTGAAGATGCCCGACATTGATGGGCAGATGCCCGAATGTCTGTACGGCATCGGTATGAAAACGGATATGGCGGGATTGAGCGATACGGCCAATGGCTTCCAGGGGCTGAATTGTACCGATTTCATTGTTGGCATGCATCACCGATATCAGGATCGTTTGGTCGGTAATGGCTTTTTGGACAGCGTCGGGATCCACAATGCCATCGGATCCGACCGGAAGATATGTCACATGAAATCCCCGTGTCTCAAGAAATTCGCACGTTTTTATAACGGCACTGTGCTCGATGGCCGTTGTGATTATATGATTTCCCCGGTCCCTGAGCGCATCACACAATCCTTTAATGGCCATATTGTCCGACTCGGTGCCGCTGCCGGTAAACACAATCTCCCGGGATTCCGCACCCAGAAAATCGGCAATTTTCTTTCGAACAGTTTCAATGGCACGGGCTGCATCCTGTCCTGTGGTGTGGCCGGAGGACGGATTCCCGAAATGATCCTCCCAGAATGGTTCCATGGCCCGGATGACTTCCGGGTCCAGGGGGGTCGTGGCTGCATAATCCAGATAAATACGATTCATGCGATCTCCCGGTCTCACGACCTGATATCGATACGTTTTTGTTGCCGGTTTTGATCCGTCAATGTGCTGACAGAGGTGTTTTCAGGAAATTGACGGATCATTTCATTCAGAAAAACACGGGACACACAGAACGATTTTTTACCGCAGTCATTCCGTGAATCGCTTTCCAGGCAGCGTGCAATGGGAATATGACCTTCAAGGATACCGACCACTTCATCCATGTATATGGATTCGGGTGGCCGTGTCGGCATAAATCCGCCTCCGGCGCCCCGTATGCTCGGGACGATGCCTTTACGGCGAAGGCGATTCATCAGTTGCTCCAAATACCTGAAAGGTATGTTTCCCTCCCGCGCGATGGACCGGATCGGTAATGGTCCCTCGCCGCGATGAAGAACCAGGCATGAAACAGCCTTGATTCCATAGATTCCTTTTGTCGAGATTCGCAGAGACATGAAAGGCCTTTTTACAGACTGTATCCAATATAGAAAAACCGACCAAATCTGTCAAGAATGGAAAAATCCCCGTTTGTTCGGGGCCGTGTGAGAGATCATGGGTCAGACAGACAAGGTTGAG
>Ga0272442_10001441_pt1 | contig 36297 bp, 25 predicted proteins | sample SSMForm2O_FD_200262 | JGI IMG/M metagenome (GOLD analysis project Ga0272442, IMG submission 200262) | Marine sediment archaeal communities from Little Sippewissett salt marsh, Falmouth, MA, United States - SSM-Form-2O | ecosystem: Environmental > Aquatic > Marine > Wetlands > Sediment ... | reverse complement strand
TCGACTGTCGAGGACAGCAGCTCTGGGAGTACGACGGAGGCTGGAAGAAACGGCTGACAAGCGCGGCCACGCTGAGCATGACGGCGCGGCAGGGCCATGGGACGCTGGTCGTGGCCAACAGCGACGGCACGTTGTGCAGCGTGGACGCTGCCACGGGGGACGAGCTGTGGCGACGGGACGTCGGGAGCATCACGTGGGGCGCGGCGATCTGGGCCGACCTGGACGGCGATGGGCGGGACGAGGTGGTGGCCGGCACGGAGCGACGGGGCATCGTGGCCTTGGACGCCAACGGCGAGGCGCTGTGGACCTACACGGGGCCGAAGGGGAAGAAAGCCATCGTGGTCCACTGCCCCATCGCGACGGCCGACGTCGACGCCGACGGCAGGGCGGAGGTGTTCGCGGCGGCGCAGTTCGGGCCGCTTTGTGTCAACGGTGACGGCTCCCTTCGGTGGGAGACGCTGACAGGCGACGAGTTCAAGAGCGCCGTCGTCATCGCTGACGCGGACCGCGACGGCGCGCCGGAGCTGTATGGCTCGTCGGCGCACGACAACGCGACGTATCGGTTGGACGCCCGCACGGGGGACCTGGTGTGGCGCGCGACGATGGTCGGGGGCGCGGACGTGTATCCGAGTTCGTGTCTGTGCGTGGGCGACGTGACCGGCGACGGCGTCGACGAGATCGTCGCGGCCGACGACCACGGCTACGTGTACTGCTTCGCCCACGACGGGCAGACGCGGTGGGTCTTTCCCACGGCGAAGCGGACGCACGCGGCCGCGTCGTTGGGCGACGTGGACGGCGACGGCGCGGTCGAGGTCCTCGTGGCCAGCGGCGACCACTACCTCTACTGCGTCGATGCCCACGGCCTGCTCGAGTGGAAGTACGCGGCCGACCGGCGTCTCATCTACGCGCCCACCATCGCCGACGTGGACGATGACGGCACGACGGACGTCCTGTTCTGCGGCAGCGACCATACGCTGCGCTGTCTGACCCTCGGGGGCCGCTACGCGCCGGCGCTGATGCCCTGGCCGTCGCGGCGTTTCGACGCGGCCCAGTCGGGATCCTCGTTCGGCCGCCGCGGGCAGGCCCAAAGCCGGGTCGAGGAGCGCAGGCCCCTGCTCGCCCACGGCGGCTTCGAACAGGCCAAGGAGACGTTGGACGAAGGCGAGTATGCGGCCGTGCCCGAACTCCTCGAGGCGCGCAAACGCCTCCCCAGAGGCTGGGCGCCGGTGAGCGTCCGTGAGGGCGACTGGGAGTTGGACGCGGAGGTCCGTCGCGACGGCAACGCCGCGCTGCGGGTCGTCTCGATGGACGTGGCCTCCGAGCCCATCGAGGTGGATCGCCATCTCGCCGAAGCGGCCGCCTGCGTGTCGGTCAAGGGCGGCGAACACGCAACGGCCTTCCTGCGCTGGTCCGGTCTCCGGGGGCCGTGCCGCGACGACCGCCTTGAAGCCGGCGGTCGCCCGGATTCCGAAGAGGAGTGGATACGGCTCGAGACGGCCGAGCTCTCGCCGCCGGCCGACGCGCGTTGGCTGCAACTGGTTCTGTCCTGCGGGGGCGATGTGACGTGGTGGGACTCGGCCGAGATCGTGGGCACCTTCCGCCGGGCGCGGGAATTGCGCGCCCTGGTCAACCAGGTCGGCTATGACGCCGGCGCGCCCAAACGCTTCACGGTTCAGAGCAACTTCGTCGCGGGCCACGCGCGTTTCGAGGTGATCGCAGCGGACGGCTCCATCGTGTTCTCGGCAACGCTGACGCACGAGGGGCGCATCACCGGCGCCTACGGCCACGACTGGGGCCACGAGTACTGGCGGGGAGACTTCTCGAAGCTCGAGCAGCCGGGCGCATACCGGATTCGTATCACGCTCGACGACCTGAACGACGTCTCCTGGCCTTTCGAGATCGGCGCGAACCTGCTTTGGGAAAAGACCGCCCGGCCCGCGTACCGTTTCTTCTATTACCAGCGCTGCGGCATGGCCGTCCCCGGCTTCCACGAGGCCTGCCACCTCGACGATGCGCGCAGTCTGGACGGCAAACGCCAGTTCGATCTATCGGGCGGCTGGCACGACGCGGGCGACTACAACAAGTACCACAACGCGCCCTACGTGCACGGTCTCGCCAAAGCCTACGAACTGCGCAAGGAAGCCTTCGAAGCACACGACCAGGACGGCAACGGACTTAGCGACTTCCTCGACGAGATCCTGTGGGGCGGCGACCACGCGCGCCGCATGATCGCCCCCGACGGCTCGGCCTACGGCGGCATCACCTCGGGCTACGGCTTCTGGGGACCGCCCGAACTGGAAACCGACAACGTGCCGGGGACGGGCGACGAGCGGCCCTTTGACCACGCCCCCGACGCCGGGCGCGACCCGGCGTGGCATCTGGCGAGCATGGCCAAGATCGCGCGATACGTGGACGACCCGGCGCCGTGGCTCGAGGCGGCCGAGCGCGCGTTGCAGTGGGCGCTCGACAACAATAAGCGCGGCCCGCAGCAGTTCGCCGCCGCGCTCGACCTCTACGCGGCCACGAAGGACGAGAAGTTCGCCGCACTCGCCAAGCGGCTGTTCCCAGGGCCGGACCTGGCCGTCATCGAGGCCATCGAGCTCTACGATTCGGTGTTCGGCGAGGACCACCGCGACGCGTTGCGCGACGCGCTCGTGGCCAAGGCCGAGGCCATGCTCGAAATCGCGGACAATCCCTTCGGCGTGTACACCTTCGGCCCGAAGGACTCGCCGAACTACTTCGGCACGCCGGCCGACGGCGACGGCTGGCACGTAGGCACGAGCAGCCACCTGCTCAACGCGGCGTGCACCGCGGCCATGGCCTACCGATACGAGCCCGACCCGCGCTATCTGACCTTCGTGTACGACCAGTTCAACTGGACCCTCGGCAACAACCCCTACGACATCAGCCTCATGGAAGGCGCCGGCAGCGCGTTTCCCCCGACCTACCACCACCGCTACGTGTTCTCGGGCGTGCCGCGCGGCGCCGTGCCGGGCGGCGTCGTCAATGGAATTACGTGGCGGACCATCGGCGACGACCGCCCCCACTTCGACATGCGCGGCCTCGACATTCCCGACTTCGAGTCCAACGAGGTCTGGCTGCCCCACAACGTGGCCTACCTCAACGCGCTCGCAAATCTCTGCGCCGCACGACAGACCGGACGGTGAGCGCGGCGTTTGGTGCGATAGACCGGACGAGGAGGACACTCATGATCTGCAAACAATTGCTCTGTTCGGCCTGTATTCTGGCCGTCGGTGCCGTGCCGCGCGCATACGGCGACACCACCGCCGAGGCCGCTGCCGCGCTGGCCCAACGCGTGCTGGGCGAGCGCGCCGCCGAGTTCACGTTCGAGAACATACCGCAAAGCGACGGCCGCGACGTGTTCGAGGTGTCGTGCAGCGACGGGCGCGCCCTGGTGCGCGGCTCGAATCCCGTGGCCATGGCGTCCGGCCTCAACTGGTACCTGAAGTACCACTGTGACGCCTGCGTGTCGTGGGTGGGGGACCAGCTCGAGCTGCCCAGGCCACTGCCCACCGTCGAGCCCTTCCGGAAGACCACCCCCTGCCGCTACCGCTACTACTTCAACTACTGCACTTTCAGCTACACCATGGCCTGGTGGGACTGGGCGCGCTGGGAACGCGAGATCGACTGGATGGCCTTGAACGGCATCAACATGCCGCTGTCGGTCACCGGCCAAGAGGCCGTGTGGCAGAAGGTGTTCCGCGACCTCGGCCTCAGCGACGACGCCATCAACCGCTTCTTCGTCGGCCCGGCGTACCTGCCCTTCGGCTGGATGGGATGCATGGACGGATGGGGCGGGCCGCTGTCGCAGGCCTGGATCGACGCCCACCGAGGACTCGAACAGGAGATCGTCGCGCGCGAACGCGAACTGGGCATGACGCCCGTGCTCCAAGGCTTCACCGGTCACGTGCCGCCCGAACTCAAAGAACGTTTCCCCGAGGCCCGCCTCCAACAACTGCCCAGTTGGTGCGGCTTCCCCGGCACGCATTTCGTGGATCCGACGGACCCGCTGTTCGTGCGCATCGGAAAGGCGTTCGTCGAGGAGCAGACGCGGCAGTTCGGCACAGACCACCTGTACGCCTCGGACACGTTCATCGAGATGAGCCCGCCGAGCAACGACCCGGAGTTCCTGGATGCCATGGGCAAGGCCATCTACGAGGCCATGGCGGCCGCGGACCCGGACGCGGTTTGGGTGATGCAAGGCTGGGTGTTCGTCAACAATCCCAAGTTCTGGAAGCCGCCGCAGGCCAAGGCCCTGCTCGCCGCCGTGCCCGACGACCGGATGATCCTGCTCGACCTGTATTGCGACACGCGCCCGGCCTGGAACAAGACCGAGGCCTTCTACGGAAAGCCGTGGACCTGGTGCATCATCCACAACTTCGGCGGCAAGCTCGGCATGTGGGGCGACCTGACCGTCATCGCCCAGGGGCCGCCGGCCGCGTGGGCCAGCCCGGAGCGCGGGCGTTTGGCGGGCGTCGGCATGATGATGGAAGGCATCGAGCAGAATCCGATTGTCTACGACCTGATGATGGAAATGGCCTGGCGCGAAGAACCGCCGGACCTCGACGCGTGGGTGCGCGACTACGCACGCCGGCGCTACGGCGGACCCAACGCCAAGGCCGAGGAGGCGTGGGCGTTGCTGCGCCGGACCGTGTACGGCACAGGTCAAACGCCAAACCCGGTCGTGTGCGCGCGGCCCGGCTCGACCGTGCCGAGGAAAGCGCGCCGCGCTTACGACGTGCCGACCCTCCTGCGGGCCTGGCAGGCGTTACTTGAATGCTCGGGCGAGCTGGGCGACCTGGCCACGTACCAGCACGACCTCGTGGACGTGGCGCGCCAGGTCCTGATGGATCTGTCCAACGTCTTCTACGCCGACATGCTCGACGCCTACCACGCCCAAGACCGCGCCGCGTTTGGCGAGGCCGCGGCACGATTCCGGCGGCTCATCCGCGACGTGGACGCGCTGCTGGCCACGCGGCGCGAGTTCCGGCTCGGCGCCTGGATTGCCGATGCCCGGCGATGGGGCGAAACGGAAGAGGAGCAACGCCACTACGAATGGAACGCGCGCAATCAGATCACCCTGTGGGGGCCGCGCGACGGCGTGCTCCATGAGTACGCCCGGAAGGAGTGGGCGGGCCTGCTGACGGGCTTCTACCTGCCGCGCTGGGACCTGTTCATCGAGCGCCTCGACCAAGCGCTGGCCTCGGACGCCGCGTTCGACGCCGACGCGTTCGGCCAAGACGTGAGGGCCTGGGAAGAGGCCTGGACGCGCGGCACGGAAACCTACGCCGCGGCGCCGGTCGGCGACGCCGTGGCCGAGGCCCGCCGCGCGCTCGATCAGTACGGCCCGATCATCAGCGAGGTCTACAAGCCCGAGACGCCGACGGTCACCTTGACGACCGGCAAGCCGGCCACGTGCTCGGCCGCGTTGCCACCCTACCCCGCGCGCCTCGCCAACGACGGGCGCAGCGGCAACACCGACCAGTACTGGGCCACGGACGTGACCGACGACCCGGAGGCCTGGTGGCAGGTGGATCTCGGCGAGCCGATGACGGTCGGCCGCGTGGTCGTCGTGGGCTACTACGGCGACACCCGGTACTACGGATTCACGGTCGAGACGTCGCTCGACGCCACGCACTGGGAGATGGCCGCCGACCGGCGCGACAACACGGCCCCCGCCGCGCGCCGCGGCTACACGTGCCGCTTCGAGCCGCGCCCGACCCGCTACCTGCGCGTCACCCAGACCCACAATTCCGCCAACACCGGAAGGCATCTCGTCGAGGTCATGGCCTTCGAGGAGTAGGGCGAAACACCCAATATCGAATTCTCAATGCTGAATGCTCAAGCAAGAAAGGGGAAAGGGGAGACACGGAGGCCGCTCGCTTCCTTCCACTCCTTCCATTTCGTCCATCCCGTCCATTTCGTCCATCCCGTCCACCCCGCGCCCGGGCGCCCCAACCGCACGTCTACTTCACTCGACTCAGCAAGACAGGGACTGTCCTCGCGAGTCTTCGAGCAGGGACTGTCCCTGTCTTGCGGGGACTGAGGGAAGAGCCTTGATTCTATTTCGCGGCGACTGTCCTCGCGAGTCTTCGAGCAGGGACTGTCCCTGTCTTGCGTTGCCGCGTCCTACTTCACGCGCCTCAGGTAGCCCTTCGGATTCCACGTGATGAAAAACGACTCACGCGTGCGGTCGATCTCAAACGCGTCCGTCTCCGACACAAACGTCTCGATGGCCTCGTAAGGTCCCGGGCTGGGCCCCACCTCGACGCCGTGTCGGCAATTCGAGTCCTCCACGATAAGGTAGCTGCCGACCGACACGAGCCGGCCGTAGGCGCGCAGCACGTTCAACGTGTTGTCGTAGCCGTGCGAACTGTCTTCAATCACGAGCACCGTCTCGCCGTCCGCGATCTGTCCCTCGACCTTGGAAAACGACTCGCAGGCGTCGCCGTCGATAAACGTGATGCGCGGATGCTCCTTGATGAACGCCGGCACCGTGTCGTGCTGGTAATCCACGCCGATGAGGCGTCCCCGGCCCATGTTGTCGAAGATGTGGGCGAGCGCCAGCGCGGCGCCGCCGTAGGCGTTGCCCACCTCGACGATCACATCGGCCTTCACCTCGAAGATGATCTCCCGGTACACCCAGAAGTCCAGCGGATTCTTGATCGCGGTGACGCCGAAATACGTGGTCCGGTTCGCCATCCGCTTCTGTATGTACTCCATGACGGTCTTGACGGGCAGGTCGAGGTTGTGCTCCATGGTCGGCGCGACGAGCAGCTCGACCTCGTCCGGCGTGTCGATGGCCTCGGCGTCCTTGACCAGCGCCATCGGTTCGCCGCAGCACGCGACCGCGCCCTCGCCGCCGCGCATCATCGCCACGGCACTGCCGCATTTCGCACACGCGTACACTTGACTCCGTTGCGTCATGGCCGTCCTTTCGTTCAAGCGCCCTCGTCTTCGGCGATATTGCGCCTTCGCGCTCGATATTTCAACGCCAACACGCGCCGTTTGATATGCCCTCCGCCCATGTGCTGAGATGCCGCTCGAGCAAGTGAGCGGTTCCACAAAATGCCGCCGAAGACGTGTTGGCATCTACGGAACGGAGTAGTGAGTTCGCATGTGCCGCCTGGTGTTGGCCGTAGCGCTACTGGTTGCCTTGGCGGCGTCTGCCGGGGCCGACGCCGTGACGCTGTATTACTGGGGCACGGAATGGGATACGCTGGCCTTCGAGTTGATCCAGGATTTCGAGGCCCGCCACGACGGTTCCGACGGCCAGCCGGCCATCAAGGTCATCATGGGCCAGACGGCCTCGATCAATCGCGTGGACGATCCGCAGCGCCTGCTCACGGCCGTGGCCGGCGGCGACCCGCCGGACGTCGTCTGGTTCAACCGCTACGCCGTCGGTGGGCAGGCGGCGCGCGGCGCGTTTCAGTCGCTGCAACGCTTCTTCGAGCGCGACTTGGCCGAGCGCCCGGACGACCCGATGACGCTGAGGCCGGAGTACTTCTTCCCGGCGTCGTGGCGCGACGCCATCTATGAAGGCGAACTCTTCGCCGTGCCCGCGGACACGGACAGTCGCGCGCTCTACTACAACCAGGATATCCTCGACAAGTACGCCGACGCGCTCATCGAGATCGGCTGCGTCGACCCTGAAGACCCCACGCGGCCCGGCCCGCCGCGCACCTGGGCACAGCTCAAAGAGTGTGCGAGGATCATGACGGAATACGGGGCGGACGGCAAGCTGCGGCAGGTGGGCTTCATCCCGAACTTCGGGAACTCGTGGCTGTATCTGTATGGGTGGCTGAACGGCGGCGAGTTCATGAGCGCGGACGGCCGGACCTGCACGCTCAACGCGCCCGAGATCGTCGACGCCCTCGTGTTCATGACCGACGTCTACGACGTCATGGGCGGCGCGGAGGCCGTCAACGTGTTCCAGTCGACCTTCCAGGGCGGCGACCTCGACCCGTTTCTGTCCGGCAAGGTGGCGATGCGCATCGACACGGACGGCTTCCTCAACACCATAGCGAATCAGAAACGCGGCCTGCGCTTCGGCGTGGCCCTGGCGCCCGCGCCGCGAGGGAAGCCGCGGCTCGGCTGGAGCGCTGGCTGGTCGTGGATCATGCCCAAGGGGGCCAAGCACCCCGACGAGGCGTGGGCGTTCATGAAGCACCTGGCGTCGCAGCGGGCGTACCAGATCCGGGCCGACGCCATGCGCCAGGCCGCGCGGGCGGGCGGCAACACCTTCATGCCGTGGCTCAGCACGCGCCGCGACGTCACGGAATGGGCCCTCGACCACTACCTCTACAGCGACCCGACGATCGAGGACAAGTTCAAGGACGCCAAGCGCCTGTTCTTCGACGCCATGGCGTTCACGCGCTACCTGCCGGTCACGCCGGCCGGCCAGTTGCTGTGGACCTCCCACGTGCGCGCCATGGAGGCCGGAATCTACAAGCGATACGACACGCGCGACGTCCGCCGCAACGCCCAAATCGCGCTCGACACCAACGCCGCCATCGTGCAGCAAGAGCTCGACCGCCTCTACAAGCCCAAGCCGTATCCCAAATTGAGCTGGCGGCCCGTGGTGTTCGGCTACGGCGCGCTCCTCCTGCTGGGCGCGGCGTGCCTGTACGTCTACTTCGGGCGCAAGGTCCGCGCGCGCGGCTTCTTCCGGCGCGAGCACCACGCCGGCTATGCCTTCGCGGCCCCGTGGTTCATCGGCTTTCTCATCTTCGGCGGCGGCCCGATCTTCTTCTCGCTGATCATGAGCTTCTGCGAATACGACGTGCTGTCGCCGCCCAAGTTCGTTGGGCTGAAGAACTACGCCGCCATGCTCACGGACGACCCGCTGTTCTACAAGTCGCTGTGGAACACCCTGTTCATGGCGCTCGGCATTCCGCTAGGCATGGCCGTCAGCCTGGGAATAGCCATGCTGCTCAGCTACGAGGTCAAAGGCATGGCCGTGTACCGCACCTTCTTCTACCTCCCGGCCATCATGCCGGCCGTGGCCGCGTCCATCCTATGGATTTGGATCTTCAATCCGCACGAGGGCGTCTTGAACGAGTTGCTCGGCAAGCTCGGAATTCCCGGGCCCGCGTGGCTGCAGAACCAGCACTGGTCCAAGCCGGCCTTGATCCTGATGGGCCTGTGGGGCGCCGGGGCCGGGATGATCGTGTGGCTGGCCGGGCTCAAGGGCATCCCGAGGCACCTATACGAGGCCGCCGAGATCGACGGCGCCGGCCGCGTGCGCAAGTTCCTGAGCATCACGCTGCCGATGTTGAGCCCCTACATCCTGTTCAACCTCATCATGGGCCTCATCGGCACCTTCCAGATCTTCACCCAGGCCTTCATCATGACCCAGGGCGGCCCCGTCGACTCGACGCTGTTCTACGCCTACCACCTGTTCAACAACGCCTTCCGCTATATGAAGATGGGTTACGCCTCCGCCTTGGCCTGGATCCTCTTCGGTATCGTCCTCTCCCTCACCGCCATCCAGTTGCGCCTCTCGAAACGCTGGGTCTACTACGAATCCGAAACCTGAGCGCCCGCCCGGAGGCCCCCCCGAGCCTGCTCGTGGCGGTGGTCGTCCTCGTTACCGCACTCGTGCGCCCCGCCCCCGATCCGCAGGCCTCTTCCCGCCCAGCGGAACTGCGTCAGCGCGCGGCTTGCACCGGAGGGCATGCGCCACAGATCGTTACGGCCCCGTTGGTCCTATCCCAATCTCTTGCTTGGGGCGCACCCGGAAGGGGGAGCGCGCGGCATTACGGCCTTGGCCTCGATGCCGTCACAGGGACGAGGTCTTGAAGGCGTATGGCGTGGATGAGATGCGGGCCTACTCGCCCCCGAACTGAAGCATCTCTTCGAAGAGGTCCCCGAGCATGTAGAACAGCTCGGTCAGAAAACCGAACACAGTGCTCAGGATACCTTCCACCAATTGCTCGACGATGTTGCCCAAATCGTGCATGGCTTCACCTTTTCCCCGATGGAACACTGGAACCTATACAGGATACCGCCAACGCCCTCGGACGTTACGGCGCCTCGAGGCCGCTTGGAGAAGCGCGCTGTGACGGGCCGTTTGGTCTATATGTCGCTGTTGGCTTGGATGAAGTCGATCAGGTCGTGGGCATAGGTGAAGGCGAGGCCGGTGACGGTGTCGGCCGCCCCGTAGTAGATGGCGATGCGGCCGGTCGGGGCGTCGCAGAGGGCGGCGCAGGGGAACACGACGTTCGGCGTGTCGCCGACGCATTCATACGATTCCTGCGGCGAGAGGATGTAGGGGGCGGTGCGGTAGCGCACCTTCCACGGCTCATCGAGGTCGAGCAGGGCGGCCCCCATACTGTACACGAAGCCGTTGCAGGACGTCAGGACGCCATGATAGACGAGCAGCCAGCCCTCGGTCGTCTCGATGGGAATGGGCCCAGCGCCCACCTTCGTGGATTGCCAGCCGCCCTTCGTGCCCATCACGTGGCGGTGGCAGCCCCAGTGAACCATGTCGGGACTCTGGCTCAGAAAGACGTCCCCGAAGGGCGTGTGGCCGTTGTCGCTGGGGCGGCTGAGCATCACGTATTTGCCGCCGATCTTCCGGGGAAAAAGGACCCCGTTACGGTTGAAGGGCAGCAGGGCGCTCTCGAGTTGATAGAAGGTCTTGAAATCGTGCGTATAGGCAACGCCGATCGTGGGGCCGTGATAGCCGTTGCACCAGGTGACGTAGTACCGGTCCTCGATCCAGCAGACGCGAGGGTCGTAGCCGTACTCGAAGCGGCCTACCTCGGACTCGTCGCACTGGAACCGGATGCGCTCGTCGTCGATGTCCCACGCGTAGCCGTCTTCGCTGCGGCCGCTGTGGAGCTGCATGCAGCGGCGCCGGTCGTCGCAGCGGAACACGCCGGCGAACGCGCCTTGGAACGGCACGACGGCGCTGTTGAAGATGCTGTTGCTCGAGGCGATCAGGTCGCGCGGGATGACGGGATTCCGGATCGAGCGCCACACCACCTCGGTGGAGCCGGCCGGGCGCTCTTCCCAAGGCACGTTGCTCAACGCGTCACCGATAATTCTCGAATCGCACATGAGGTCTCTCCTGTTGCGCATCAACGGTATGCAGATTCTATCAGAACGCCCAAGGCGGCAGAAACAACAGCACCGGCGATCTTGAATCGGCCCAACGTTGAAAGGCGTTGAGCCACAAGACTAGGCTGAGGCCGTGTAGGCACAAGGGGAATGCAATGGCCGGCGAGATCACAAGGGATAACCAGGAGGAGATCCGGCAATGGAAAGACATGTTGCAGCAGTCTGCTTGCTTCTGATGGCCTTGGCGGCAACCGGGGCCGCCACGGACAGTGGCGTGCTGTCACAATCGCTATTCTCTGACATGATGTATCTGCGAGACACCACCAGCGCGCGCGTGTCTAGTTACGATCGGTCAGGAGGCAACGACGATTCGCGCGCCATCCTGCCCGGACAAGTGCTCGAGCTTGCCGCGATTTCCGGCGCCGGATGTGTTCGGCACATCTACTTCACCGTACTTGGCTCGGAACACTACCTGCGGGACATGGTGCTTCGCATGTACTGGGATGGTGAAGCCGACCCGAGTGTGGAAGTCCCCTTCGGTGATTTCTTCGGACTGGGACACGAGCGGCCGCGCTTTTTCCGCTCGCTCCTGGTGAGCGTGAACCCAGGAACGGGGGTTGTGGGGACGATTGGTTTCAATAGCTACTTCCCGATGCCTTTTGCCCGTGGGGCGCGTCTGACGCTGACCAATGAGGGGGGCGGGCCGGTGGGGGTCTGGTTTCACATCGACTACGAGAAACTCGACACGCTGGACGACCACGTGGGCCGGTTTCACGCACAATGGCGCCGCGAGAATCCGACGAAGGCCGTGGGCGAACACAAAAACGTCACCATACACGACGCCGTCAATCTCGATGGAAAAGAGAACTACGTTATCCTCGAGGCCGAAGGGCACGGAAACGTGGTCGGATACTTCCTGAATGTGGACAACGTGGCCGCAGGCCAATACGGCGGAGATGACGACACGTGGTACGGCGAAGGCGACGACATGATATTCGTTGATGGGGAGAAGTGGCCGCCGTCTCTCCACGGCACGGGCTCGGAAGAGATCTTCGGCGGCGGGGCCTGCCCGAACACCGAGTATGCCGGGCCCTATACAGGCTTCCACCTCGTCGGGAATCGAGACTACCTCGGCAAAGTGTCCATGTACCGCTTCTTCGTGACCGACCCCATACGCTTCCAGAAATCCGTTCGCGTCACCATCGAACACGGACATGCCAACAACATGGCGAACGACTACTCGAGCTGCGCGTTCTGGTACCAAGCCGAGCCGCATGCCGCCTTTCCTCCGTTGCCGCCCGCCTTGGAACGGCGCCCTCGTGTGGGCACCGACCCGCATGACACCGCCTTTCAAGAAATCCAGCGCCTCTTCGAAAAAGCCTTTGAGTCGATGGCTTCCTTGAATGTCAATCACATACAGAACGCCCTGTCGGTGCGGTTACGGCGGGCGCTCGAAGACCATGACTACGAAGCGGCGATAGAAGAATGCAAGAAGGGCATCTCGATGCTCCAGGAGTTGGTGGATCAGTACACCTCGCGCGAAGGGAAGTGAAACGGACCTCGCCCCCGGACACGGCCGCTACCTGACTCCTTGCCGCCGGCTTCCTCTTCTCCGTCCTGTGGATACGCGGCCTCGAGGTTGTGCAGAAACTCGGACACCCATAGCAGATGCTTCTCGGGCGGGAACGGCACTGTCAAATGGAGATTCCGTCAGACGGCACTGTGCCGCCGAAATCGGGGATCCGGACGCGATTGGACAATATTGCATTCCGTTTGGCAAATTGTCCATCGGCGTATGGAATGGCGCCATGACCATTTTGCAGCCACGATTCGTGCACCCATGTTTGAAGGACTTGCCCATTGGTGCAAGTTGACCGGCGCCGAGCCCGGCGCGGGACACCTCGTTCATGGCGGGAAAGAAAGACAACAGCGCAAGAACGGGCGCGTAGTGGGTTGGTCCGTGATGTCGGAACTCCTTCAGGCTCAGGCCGCGTACGGGGAGGTCTGAGGGATCGACCAGGCCGGCACTACACAGAACTGAGGAGGCGCCCGGCCCGGGCGGCCACGAGTTGGCACGGCAGGCAGTAGGCGGCCTTCGGGCTTCCGGGGGGGAAGTGGACCTGTTCGTAGGCGGTGAGATGTCCTTCGCCCTGGTGATAGGCGATGTGGCCGTAGAGGCTGAGTAGGAAGTCGTCTTTGCGGCCGAGCGCCCACAGCCCGTACAGGTAGTCGGCCAAGGGCCAGTCGTCGAGCCATTCGCGGAAGCGCGTCATGCCGCAGAACTGGCCGCCGAAGGACAGGCGCGCCTCGACGACCCGCTCGGCCATGGCCGCGGGCAACAGCCCGCTCGATAGCAACTCGGGCCAATACCGGTAGTTGGTGTAGGACGCAATGCGCGTGCCCGTGATGCGGTCGGGGCGTTCGAGGGGCTCGGTCTGAGGCGGTAGCCAGCGGTCAGTGGGATCCTCGGGCCAGGTCCGCCGAATGGCGGCGAGCGTGTCATCGGCCAGGGCCTGAGCGACCACCCGAACGCGCTCGACCGGCGTGGACGGCGAGGCGCCGCGCCGCTCGCACAGCTCGGCCCAACGCCGCAGTCCTTTCACGACCCATCCGTTGTTGTGGAAGTACTTGCCGACCTTCTTACGTTCGTCGGCCTCGGGCGCGCCGCCGATAAGGCCATCGTCGTTCCCGGCCTCGGCCCGCAGGCGTAGGAGGCGAGCGGCCATGCGGTCGAGCGCTAGGAAGGCGTCGTGCCACCAGCCGTCCGGGCCGGCGCGTTCGTCGAGAACGGCGGCGGTGTCGAGCAGTTGGCCATACTCGCTGACGGACGGGCCGTAGTAGTCGATCACGCCGTCGTCGCGGACCAAGTGAAGCAGCCAATAGCGGAACAGCTCGGCCGCGCGCACGCCCAGTCCCCAGGCGCTCAACGCGTCGACGGTCGCGATGATGGTCGGCGGAAACGAGTCGTGCATGTTCTGGGCGTATTGCTGGACGCCGTACTTCGGGTGGTCGCCCTGGAACGTGGCGTCGATGTGGGCCAGGCCGGTCTTGACGGCCAGGTCGAGGAACGGGTGGCCGGTGTTGACGTCGGGGGTGGTCCTGAGCCGCTCGATGTTGCCCTGGATGAGCTGCGGGTCGAAGGCTGGGGCGCCCTCGAGCCTCGGGAACAGGCCGAGCACCGCGTCCAGGTCGGGCGGCCCCGAGGCGAGCAGCCCTTCCCGCACGGGATCCTCCATCGCGTCCAGCCAACCGCGCCGCACTTCATCTGTGATCGCCGCGGCGTCCGCCTTCATCGGCCTGACTCCTTCCGTTGGCGTTTCCCCAAGACCTCGGGTGGCCGCGCCGAGCACGCCGCCCGCGGCCACCCGGGCGAAGCAGCGCCGGCTCATGCGGCGATCGTGCATACGTTCACCCACTCTCCGAGAAGACCTGCGCGCTGAAGCGATGCAACTCCGTGCCTTCTTGTTCCCAGGCCCGGTCAGGATAGCCGGCTTTGCGGCAGACGCCGCTCAGGAACTGGGGGACGTCCCACCCTTGCTCGACCGGGACTTGGGGGAGCAGGATACCCCCGCGCTGGCCGGGGCGCGTGACGTACAGTCCGTCGCGCCCAATCACGATCTCGCTGACGTCATGGACTCGCTTGAAGGGGCTTCCGGGGACCTCCCCCGGCGTGAGCGCGGAGACCTCGACGGTAATCTCGTCGAGCTCTTCCTCGGCGACTTCGGGGAAGCGGGGGTCGCGTGAGCAGGCGTTGACGGCGTTCTCGGCGACGGTCTCGGCGAGGGGCAAGATGCTCTCGGTGTAGCCGATGCAGCCGCGCAGTTGGCCGCCGCGGCGTAAGGTGACGAAGGCACCGTGCTTCTCACGCAGGTTGTCGGTCAGGTCAAAGTGATCGAGGTCGATCTTGTCCCGATTGCGGACGTATTGGTCGAGGGCCGTGCGGGCGATGCGGAGCAACACCTGCTCTTCTTCCGGTGAGAGGTAGTGTTCGCTCGTGTCCATGGATGGGCTACTCCCCTTGTTGTTCGGGCTTTCTGGCCGGCTCGAAGAAGGCGATGCCAGCGTAGCTGATGGACGACTTGGTGTTGCCCGTCATCCGCGCGGACATCTCGTAACTCAACAGCTTTCCCTCGATGAAGGGCGGGAGCAGCTTGAGCAGAATGGCGATGGCGTTCTTGCCGTCGATGGTGTTGCGCGTCTGGTCCAGGTAGGCCCGGTACATCGGATAATCTCGCTTCAGGATCAGGTCGAATGCGGTGCGGTCGAGGCGCTCGATGCCTTCGACGATGTTCTCGCGGAACGGGCGGTAGCTGAAATTGTTCCCGAAATGGGTGAAGCACGAACTCACGACGATCAAGGTCCGCTCATCCACAAGCTCCTTGAGCGCGCGGACCACCACCGCGTAGGCGTTCTCATCGCTGTGCCCGTGGTAGTCCACGAAGTCCCCGACCAGCAGCGGGATGAGACGGAAGCTGCCGAGACGGACCTGGAGATAGGGCAACACGATCTCGATCGTCCGTTCGATCTCATGCACCTGCGTCCGCCCGCGCCTGGCACGGTAGTGGACCGATCGCGTGTCGAAGACAGGGGCGCGGCTGAGTTGCCGAATGGTGACGCCATCCAGGGGCACGTCACCCAGCGGCGTGCGATACGCTTGCACCGACGGAATCGAGCACCCACGGAACGAGCTGTGCTGGGCCGCGCCGAGCACGATGACGCGGTCGTATTGGCCCGGCTCGAGCTGCTTGACGGCAGCCGCCGCGATAGAACCCGCGGTGGCGTAGGGGGCATGCGGAATGATACAGGCCACGCAGCGACGCCTCGGCGCAACGGCTTCGGCGCCCTCGAGGTAGCCCTGCACGGTCGTGCGCAGCTCCTCCCGGTCCGCCGGATACCAGATCCCGGCGCTGATTGGCTGGATAATGCGCGTCGGGCCCTGATAGCCCATGAGCACCGGGCCAGCCAAGACCAGCAGCGCCAGTTTCGTGCAGCCCATCGTGCGGTCCCTCCACCAGCCAGCATAGCATACCGTGGGCTCACCTTGGGCCCGGCGCCCTTACACCGTGCGCTGCAGTCGTCTGCCGTTGAAGTCCGTACCCATACGCACGCGGCAAGCTGTCACCGGGCGAAACCGGCCTCACGCGGCAAGAAACACAGCATGACCACGCTCAGGATGGCGGGTGGGTGGGCGCAGACTCTTCCTCTGTCCTCCCCTTGCCGCCAATATCGTGGCCGCACTCGTCCTGCTCCTCGGTGCTCACGTCGCAGTGCCCGGCACCCCCCGACGCCACGCGCGGCAGTTCTCCGCTAGCCCAGACTCGTCCACTCCGAGCCCGGACGGCGCCCAAGGTTGCACTAGGCCGCGAGAATCCAGTATGCTCATAAGCTGAAATATGACGAATCTGTTTGGGCCACGTACGATACGAAGACCGACCAACACAGGACCAACCAACATTCGAAAGGGTACAAACGTGAAGCAAGCAACTATCATCGCACTGGTTCTAGCCTTGGGCATGGCCCTGGGCTGCGCTACCGGACCCAGAGGGCCCACGGATGAAGAGCTCGTCATGGGCCAGGCCAACGCCTTCTTTGAAGCGCTTCTGGCCAAGAACGTCGACGGCCTTATGGCGACGATCTCCGAGGATTTCTACCATCCCGAAGTCGGCGACAAGGAAGCCCTCGAGGACATGGTAGGCCAAGCCATCGACGCAGGCTATTTCGATGATGGCGAGATGGACATCGAGAGTGCCGAGAACGTCGTCGAAGGAGACACGGCCACCGTCTATCCGGTCGTGCTCAGCTCGGGGGCGGGCTCGGTGACCATCGGGCTGACCCTGAAGAAGGCCGAAGGGGAATGGCTCGTCATCGAGCTCGACGTGGAAGGCGTATAGGCCTGCCCGTACAACACAGTCGGTGCACGGCCCGGTGTCTGTGTCAGGACGCCGGGCCCTTGATTCTCCCGGCCTGGCCTTGGCCGCGCCGTACGGGGCGCCCGGCCATGTTGACAGCACGGCGCCGGTCCCCTAGAATCTTCATGTATAATAGCTAGGAGAGTTTGGGCACGCCGGCGCCGGGAGTCAGTCAGATTGTCCAAGACCCTCTACCTGGTCATCATGCTCGGTATCATTGCCGTAATTACGGTAGCCAGCGTGCCGTCTCTGTTCCGTAAGACCTGTCCAAAATGCGGCTCAAGGAACTGGTTGGAGGCAAAGACGTGCAAGCAGTGCGGCACGCCTTTTCGCGAGGCCGAATAACGGGCGGTTGGGCGCCGTCTTGCGTGCGATCTCGCACGCGGGCCGGCCACGAGGGGCCCTGCCGGGCCCCCTGGGAAAGGTTGGGTGACCTATCGTGGCGAAGATGATCAACTGTCCCTTCTGTGGAAAACTCACGGATCCGAAGCTCGAGAGCTGCCCACACTGCGGCATGGTGATGCCCAGGCAGGTGGCCACGCCCGAGCAGCAACGACGCGCCGCCGGCGCCGCCCAGGCCCAGCACTGCCCTAACTGCCATGCACTCGTCCAAGACGGCGACATCATCTGCGTCGCCTGCGGCACCAATCTCCTCACCGGCCAGAAAATCGCCGAAGAACAGAAACAGCAACGCGCTCCGGTATTGCCGACACGCCTGCTGTGGGTCGCCCTCGGCGTTATCGTGGCGCTACTGGCCCTCATCGGCATCGTCTACGCCGTCTACGCCCTCTCCCGAGACCCGGTCCAACTCGCCGTCGAACTCGCCAAAATGAACAAGTACCTCGAAGCGCACAACATGCTCACCGACCACCTCGAAAAACATCCCGAAGACGCCCGAGCCAACTTCGTCGCCGGCCAAGTCCTCTGGAAGATGAACCGCCAGCCCGACGCCGCCCTTGCCTTCGAAAAGGCCGCCGACCTCGAACCTGACAATCCCACGGCCGGTATGCTGGCCGTGCTCAGCCTGGCCAGCTCGACGGGCAACAAGAGCCGGGCCAAGCAGATCGCCCTCCTGCACAATCTCACCCGCACAAACAAGGATGACCGCGACGCCTTGCAGTTGCTGGCACTCGAACTCGGCGCCGAAAAAGACCTCGCCGGCCAGATCGAGGCCCTGAGAAACGCGGCAGAGTTGGGCGCGCTATCCGCGGCCGGGCGCCAAAGCCTCGGCGTCGCCCTGGCGCTCCAAGGCGACTATGAGGGCGCGAAACGCGAGCTGAGCGCGGCGGCAGAGCAGACCGGCGGCGGAGGCGATACCGCCGCCGCCATCGGCTTCGCGGCCAATCTGGCGGGCGAGCCGGACGTGGCCGAGACGAACTTGCGCGTCGCGGTCGACACGGACACCGCCGTCAAAGAGGACGCCCTGACGCGCCTCGGCCTGCTGCTGGTGGAGCAAGGACACTGCGATGAGGCGAGGGAGTATCTGTCGCAGGCCATGGCCGCAAACAAGGAAAACACAACGGCCCGGTTCTTCTACGCCGCCTGCCTCGAGGCCAGCGGCCTGAGCGACGAGGCGCTCACCGAGTTCCAGGCCATCACGCAACGCAGCGGCCCGCTGGCCGTCCAGGCCTCGATTCGCGCCGCCGCCCTATACCTGGCCAAAGGCGATGCCGACACCGCCCTATCCGCGGTCGAGAAGGCCGAACTCGCCGGCGCCGAAAGCGCCCCCGTGCACACAATGCGCGGACGCGTCCTCATGCGGCTGGGGCAGGACGACCGCGCCCGCAGCGCCTTCCAGAAGGCCTTGGCCACCGACCCGGACTATGCACCGGCCCATCTCGAGAGCGGCCTGCTATACGTGAAACGGCAGTCTTTTGAACAGGGCCTCCAGGGACTCGAACGCTATCACGCCCTGCTCGGCGACGCCATCCAGCCATCCGAGGCCAGAGAGCTCGAGACCCTCCTCGAACAGCTCCGGCAGGCTATCGGCAAGCAGGAAGGCGCTCGACGCACTGCCCCAACGCCACGAGACGGGAGGGATGCGACATGAAAAAAGCCACGCCCATTGTCCTGCTGGCCGCCCTTCTGGGCCTGCCTGCCGCCGCGTGGGAACCCGTAACGCAACAGGCCGTCGTCACCACGGCCATGCACGTGCTCACAAAGGAAGGCGTGCTGCAACTGTCCAAGCTCGAACGCGACGTGCGCGAAGGCGCCTCCGTGGCCCCCGAAATGCTCGACGACCTCTATCCGGCCTTGGCCACCGGCAAGGTCCGGGCCATCGAGGCCGAAATGCACCTGCTCGCCGCCGTGCGCGCCGGCGGCGGCGTCGCCCCCTACTACGCATACCGGTTGGGCGCCTTGGGACGGCTCGTCGCCGAGATCTCTGCGCCCTTGGCCGACGAACCGACCGTCTACCGGAAGCGCTACTACGCCGACGTGGCCGCCAACTTCCGACAAGTCCCCCTCAAGCTCTCGCAACGAAAGCTCGTCGACCCCCTGCCCTACTTCGAACGCGTCAAGGGACAGGCAAGCTCCCGCCGCGACTTGATCCTCAGAGACTACCAGGAAGGCATCGGCTTCAACGGCGTCGCACGCGCCGCCCTCTCCGACGACTACAGCCGCTCCGTCGCGGCCGTCGCCGACGTCTGGAGCACCGTCCTGACCGGCGGCGGCATCCACGCAGGCGTCTCGGAAGCACAACTGCGCGACTATGTCCTGAACGCCATGGCCTACTACGTCGCCCGACGCAACCCCCTCGACATCGACTCCAACCAAAAGCGACTCGCCCGGCTCGTACACAGCACACCGGACCTCGACAAACAGATCGGCGATATGTTCTTCGAGGCCGCCTACTTCGAGCGCGCCATCCGACAATACAAAAACGTCCTGCGCGTCCAGCCCGCCCGACGCGACGTCGTCGAGAGGCTCGCAGAGTACTACATGAAACTCGGCAACGAGGCCCTCGAAGAGCAGCGCCTCGAGGCCGCTCACGACGCCTACGCCAAGGCCCTCGAGGTCGACCCACTGCACACCGAAGCCGAAGCCAAACGCTTGAAGGCCCAACGCCTCATCACCCAGCGTGACACCCGCCTCGAAACCGCCCGCCGCTTCATCCAAGAGGCCGCGCAACTGGAAACCGACGCAGAGCGCTTCGCCATGCGTGATCGCTATGCCGACGCCATCGACGCCCTCAAGCACGCCCGCGACATATACCAGGACGTCGGCGACGAGTTTGCCGTGGAATTCCGGGCCGCCGCGGCCGGCATGAGCAACATCGACTTCCGCTTGCGCGAACTCAAAGGCGGACTGGTCCAAAACGCCCAACGACTCAGCGGCGGAGGGCTCACCTTCGAACTCCAGCAACTCGCCGCCCACAAGACAAGTGAACTTGATGAACGCGCCCTACAAAAGCTCACCACCAACGCCCTGAAGGCCGAAGTCGACCGACTCATGGCCGCCTACCAAAGCGCGCTCGAAATTCGGTAATCGCTCCGGCCCCGGCTCGGGCCAATCGGGGCCGCCATGTACTCAACTGAAGGTGCTCGGAGGCAGGATGACGCCACCCGCCCGGCCTCGCGAAGCGCGCTGAACCAAGCGTCTACCGTGTAGCGCCCGTCTTGTGCAACGTCCTCACCCCAGGCCGCAATCCTGACCGCCGCCATACGGCCGTCCGCCGGCTTGATAAACAGGCATCTGAACGATACCATATCGCCACGAAGGTCGAGTGCACCTCCTGTGGCACAAGGCGTCTTCCGAGATGATGAAGGACCACGCCCACTCTCCTATCCGGCTTGCGGCCAAGAAGGCCTGTAACGGGCTCGCGACCCGTGTGGCCCCCGAGGGTACGCACGAAGCTCACCGCCACATCGCGCTGCTCGAGTTGCTGCTCATCTGCGTTCTTCTGGGCGGACTGGCCGCAGTCGTCACCCCGTTCCTGCTGGATCCGGCCAAACCGGTGCTGTTGGATCTCCGCACCGTGCTCCCTGTGCTCGCCCTGCTTGTGACAGCGGGCATGTGCGGCGTAAACAGAATGGGCTACTATCGCCTGGCGGCCTTCGTGGCGGTCTTCACCCTCTCGGCCGCCGCCTTCGGCCTGATGTTGTTGGCGGATCGCCCCGCCGATGCATGGATACTCAGCTACCTCGTTATACCTGTCCTGCTGGGCAGCATGTTCTTGCCGAAACGCCTGTTGGCCCTTCTCATTCTTCTGGACCTTGCCGGACTGCTTCTCTTGCCCGCCATGCTGCGCGACGTCGACCTAGAGCAGATGCCGATCATTTTCTTCGCCATGGTTTCCGGACTGGTCCTTCTTGCAGGGCGTCACCGGCAAGCGCTCGAGAGACTTGGGCAATCCAGGCTTCGAGAGAGTCAGGCCCGCTACAAGGCGATTGCGAAAGATATGCCCGTGCTCGTGTCCCGATTCCTGCCCGGCGGCGAGATTACCTATGTCAATGAGGCCTACTGCAAGGCCTTCGATAAGACACACGAAGACTTGGTCGGCGCGTCCTTTTTCTCGATGATTCCCGAGGCGGAACGGGGAACCGTCATGGCCAACATCTCCGCACTGACCGCGCAGTCGCCGACACAGTCGAACGAGCACCGCGTGATGGCGCCTGGCGGAGAGACCAGGTGGCATCGCTGGACCAACCGCGCGCTCTTCGACACGAAGGGCCGGGTCGTCGCCTATCAGTGCATCGGCGAAGACATCACTGAGCGTAAGCAGGCCAAGGCGGCACTGCGCGACAGCGAACAGCGCTTCCGCATGCTTGTTGAGAACAGCCCGTTGGGCGTCATGCGTTCCAACGCCGACGGTGAAGCCACCTATGCCAATGAGGCGATGTGCGCCATCTTCCAGGCCGAGCATCCAGGAGAACTCCTTGGCAGCGGCTGGAAGCAGTTCTTCTGCGCCGAGAGCCTTGAAGAGGTGGAGCGTGAGGACAAGAGGCGTCTGAAAGGAATCGCATCGAGTTATGAGATAGAAGTGGTAGCAAAGGGAGGGGAGAAGCGCAGCCTCATCGTCAGTGGCAGTTCCTTGCTAGACCAGGATGGCAAATTCGAAGGCACCATCGCAACCTTCCTTGACATCACCGAGCGCAAACGGGCCGAGGAGGCGCTCGAGAAGCGCATCTTGGCGCTCACGCGGCCACTGGATGATGTCGCGAGTATCACCTTCGAACAGTTGTTCGACTTGGACCACATCCAACGACTTCAGGACGAGTTCGCCAAGGCCACAGGTGTGGCATCCCTCATCACACGTACGGACGGAACGCCCATCACCGCCCCCAGCAATTTCTGCCGGCTCTGCAGCGACATCATTCGCAAAACGGACAAGGGCCTCGCCAACTGCTACAAGTCCGACGCCGCGGTAGGCCGGTTGCATCCCGAAGGGCCCATCGTGCAGCCCTGCATGAGCGGCGGGCTGTGTGATGCCGGGGCCGCAATCTCCGTGGGCGGAAAGCACATCGCCAATTGGCTGATCGGCCAGGTGCGCGACACGACCCAGACCGAAGACCAGATGCGAAAATACGCCCGTGAGATTGAGGCCGATGAAGAAGCCGTCGTCGAGGCCTTCCGCGAAATACCCGCCATGTCGCGCGAACAGTTCGGACGAGTTGCTCAGGCCCTGTTCACCCTCGCCAATCAACTGTCCGACAGCGCCTACCAGAACGTGCAGCAGGCCCGATTCATCACAGAGCACAAGCGGGCCCAGCTCGAGCGCGAGAAGCTCGAGGCGCAACTACGCCAGTCCCAGAAGATGGAAGCCGTCGGACAACTGGCTGGCGGCATAGCCCATGACTTCAACAATCTCTTGCAGGCCATTCTGGGCTACGGCGACATGGCGCTCGAACAGGCCGGGCCGGACAGTCCCGTCGGCGCGTCCGTCCAAGAGATACTGAACGCCGCTGGCCGGGCGAAGGCGCTTGTCAGGCAGCTCCTGGCCTTCAGCCGCCGACAGGTCCTCGATATGAAGGACGTCGACCTGAACGACGTCGTCGCCGACCTGATGAAGATGATTCGGCGGCTCATCGGAGAGCACATCACCCTCGACGTAGTGCCCGGCCACCATCTCGGCATCGTGCGGGCGGATCCGGGGCAGATCGAGCAGATTCTGATGAACCTCTGTGTGAACGCCCGCGACGCGATGCCCGCCGGCGGCACCATCACCATCGAGACCGAAAACGTCCGCATCGACCAGGCGTATTGTGACTCCCATCCGTGGGCCCAGCCGGGGCGATACGCACTCTTGAGTGTGACCGACACCGGCTGCGGCATGGACCAAGATACCCTGTCGAGCGTCTTCGAGCCCTTCTTCACTACAAAGAGCGTCGGCCAAGGCACGGGGCTGGGCCTGTCGACAGTCTACGGCCTCGTCAAGCAGCACGATGGCATGGTACACGTCTACAGCGAGGTCGGCAAGGGCACAGCCTTCAAGGTCTACCTGCCCCTGGTCGAGCGCTACGCGGCACGCGTGGGCGACAAGATCGAAGGCCCGGTGCCGGGTGGAACCGAGACCATCCTGCTGGCCGAAGATGACGCGACGGTCCGAAAGCTGTCCCAAACCTTCCTGGAGCGTGCAGGATACACCGTCCGGACCGCTAGCGACGGCGAGGAAGCAATCCGTATATTCGAGGAGCACGGCCGTGAGATCGGGCTGGCCCTGCTCGACCTGATGATGCCGAAAATCGGCGGTAGGGGCGTCTTCGAACACATCCGGCGCCAGGCCCCCCAGACACGCGTCCTGTTCTCGAGCGGATACAGCATGAGCGCCATCCACACCAACTTCGTCTTGGAACAAGGCCTCCAACTTCTACAGAAACCCTACCAACGCAACGATCTCCTGCGACGCGTGCGGGAGGTCCTGGACGAGTCCCCCTCGATCTCAGGCTGACGCCATGCCCCCACACGCACCACCTCAGGAGGGGGCCGCCTATCTCAGAAAGGGCAACAACCCTTTCCACACCCCGACTCAAAGGACCGCGCCAACTCCTGGTTGACATGCGCCCTCGGCGTCATGGTGAACCTGATGCTATGCCTATCGAATTGACGTGACTAAAACCACACTTCCCTCAACTGGCCCGATTCAAGCTCATTGGCGTAGCTCAAGTAGTAATTCCGATTCGGTGCGTTGTACTCCCGTGCTCCCAAACCGCGCAATGCCTCAATCTTGCCCTTGCGGGCCAGTTGCCTGTCGCCATCATCCAGCCATTTCAGATGATCGGAAAGCTCCAGCGCCCACTGGTAATCTTCATTATCCAAAGCGGAGACCATCTGATCGGTGAGCTTCTGTGTCCCGCCAGCCAGTTCGGCCACCTTTTGCGCTTTGAGCCGGGGGGGCAGCGGATTCAACGTAGTCGGATTCCCGTCGAACCAGCCCAGCAGTCCGGCATAGATCGCTCTAACCGCATGCGGAACCGTGCCGTAGAACTCGATGAGATACGGTTTATCCTTCAGATGCCTCGGCAATTCCACTTCGTGCGCGATCTGATCCGGGCTCTTGCCCTCATTGATGCCTTGGACCGTTTGATCATATACGCTCCGAATGGCCTCGCTGTAATCCGACAGCGCGGCGACCGCGCCTGCTTCTCCCCGGATGGGCATCGTATGTCCCGGAATCAAGTAATGCGGCCTGAACTCCGCCATCCTGGCGACGCTGACGGACCAGTTCAGGACGTTCCGATACGCCGTCCCTCGAATCGCATACAGGTTCGGAAAGGTGCTATAGAAACTGTCGCCGGCGAACAGGACGTGCTCTTTGGGTAGCCAGATAAACATGGCATCGTCGGTCTCACCCGGACCCAGGTGAAACTCGACATCCACCCCCGCGATCACCGCCTTGTGCCCACTCTGCGAAATCGTGACCGTAGGAGGAAGGAAGCCTTCACCGCGGTCGTGATCGATGGTTCCTGCCGGGGCCAATCCGCGATTGGTCCTCTCTATCCGTGGGAGCTTCCGTCCAAACTGACGCACATTTCGTTTGGCCTTGATGGGATTCACCACCTCGTTGACGCCCTCAGCGGAACCGAAGCTCTCCGTGGCGTAGATCGCCGGCATCTCATCTCCCACAAACGCACGCGCTCCACCGATGTGGTCGCCGTGGCTGTGGGTGTATATGATCGCCTTCACGGGCTTGTCGCTATACGCCCGCAACGCCTTGAAGGCATTCGCGGCGCTGCTTGGTCCCATAAGGGTGTCGACGATAATCACGCCGTCAGTACCGACAACCATCGACGTATTGGCGCCGTGGAATCCAACGGCCGTGAAGACGTTGTCGGTGACTTCCACGACCTTCTGCTCGAATTGCTCTTCTTGGGCGCGGAGCATCTTCAATGCGGTCTCTGGTTCTACCTGCGTGCCCCCGCTCGCAACTCCGGCAACCAGCACCGAAACTACCAGTAGCCTGACTACTCCTGAACGTGCCTTCATATCCTCATCTCCATTTCTCGGCCTTGGCGAATCTCGAAGAACTAAAAAAGAGGATGTTTGCTTACAGACTTCTCCGGATCGGCCGTGCCAACCACGGTCCAGTGTTCAGCGATCTTGCCCTGGTCGTTGAAACGAAACGTATGGACCACAGCACGACGAACTCTGGAGCCATCAGACGTTGTAGTCTCCGTGTGTGTCTGAAAGGTCACGAGATCCCCATCCGCAACCACCAGCTTGAAGTCGACCTTGGACGGTTCACGGTTCTTCCAGTGGGGGTACGTTTGCAGGGCCTTGGCTGACGCGTCGAATCCATCGCCGATCAGCGGGTCATGCTGAATATACTCGGCAGTGTAGTCGCGGGCGGCCTCGTAGTTCAGATCTCCCATAAGGAGTTGGAAGAACGCCATGGCGGCCTGCTTGTTGGCCTCTTCCCGTTCCTCCTGTGTTTGTGCTCTCTCGACGACTGCTGATGGGCTCTTTGCGCCCTTCATGGCTGCCCGCAGTTCCTGGGCAACGGTCAGGTAGTAATTCCGCCCTGTAGCAGTAACCAGATTCTCTGCCAGGTTCTCCAACGCTTCAGCCTTCAGAAGCTTCGCTTCTCCCGATTCAGGAGACAGAGCAATGAGATGGTCACACAACTGTGCGCACCACTGTGCTTCGCCATTGGCAAGAGCCTTTCTGGCTTGTGTGGCCAAAGCATCCGCCCCACCGGCAAGATCGGCCATCTTGGCCGCCTCTTCCGCCGGGGGCAAGGAAAAGAGGGTCGTGGGATTGCCGTCGAACCAACCGAGCGTGCCGGCGAAGATGGAGCGAACCGCCCACTCGACGTTGCCGTAGTACTCACGGAGACAGTCCTTGTCGGCATATTCTTGCGGGAGCTTCACATAGTCCACCAGCTCATCCGGCGTCATCCCCTTGTTCATGCCTTCGATGGTCTTGTTGAATACAAACCGGATGGCGTCGCGGTAGTTGGTGAGCATCTCGATGACGAGTCCCTTTTCCAGCACCGGCCGTGTGTGGCCGGGCACCAGCCTGTCGGGATTCTCCTGCAGCATTTCGTCCACACTGTCCGCCCACGCCTGCACATCGCGGTAGGCGGCGCCGCGGATGGGATACAGGTTCGGCCAGGATTTGTAAAAGTTGTCGCCCGAAAAAAGAACGCGCTGATCGGAATACCAAACGTACAGCGCGTCCTTGGTTTCACCATTGATGGAAACAAGGTCGAGCTTGAGCCCGGCATACTCGATGCTCTTGCGTTTGTCCGTTAGGCGGTCGGTCGGCTTGATGGACTCATCCGAGCTAAACACCTCGCCGCCGCGTTTGGGATAGTAGGCACGCGCAACGCCGTTGTTGATCCGCTTTTCCGGCGGGAGCAGGAAGCCGCCTTGGCGCGCACCGCGCTGGCGGTTGACGGTAAGGCCGGCCGACGCGAAGGCATCGTTTTCCTCGCCGAAGTTGTCGCGTGCCCAAATGGCGGGCGACCCCTCAGCGGCAAACACCGGCAACCCCCCTGTGTGGTCGCCATGCCCGTGGGTCAGGATGATGGCCTTGACCGGCAGGGCCGTGATGTTGCGCATCTCGGCAAGCACGCCCTGGGCGGACGCACGGTCTATACCGGTGTCGACAATCACCAGACCGTCTGTGCCCACGATCATCGAGACCGGCTGCACCGAGTGCCCGGTAAACGTGTAGACATTGTCCGCAACCTGCACGACATCCTTGCGGAATTCCGCCGTTCGTGCCTTGAGAAGCTCAGTCGCAGCGGAGTCGCCCATGGCGGGCAACGACAGAGCGAGGCAGCAGAGCACCGCCAGAAAGGGCGCGGTCGGTCTTGGCAGATACAGTGTGTTCTTCTTCATGACTCTCGTCTCCTCTGTTAGCACCCTGCTCCCTGACAAAATCAAGAGTCGTTCAGGTTGTCTTCGATGGTGGAAAGAAGTCGAACAAGGTTCCAGCGCTCACTCGTGGGCATGGCCCCGTACAGTGTCTCCTGGAGCTTTTCGGAAATTGCATCGAAGTCACCCCTCAAGTCCCATCCCTTCTTCGTCAGTTCAACGTAAACAGCACGGCCGTCTTCGGGAGAAGGCGTCTTCCGTACGTAACCGTGGTGCTCCAGCGTCTTGATCATACCGGTTACCGTTGACTTGACACGGCCAACTCGCACTACGACTTCCTTGATGAGCACCGGCTCCGATTGCTGGAACAAAAAGTTGAGCACGGAGCCATGCGCGGGCACGATGCCGCAAATGGCTCGCCGTTCAAGTTCCTCCTTGATCAGACAATTCGCTCTTTCTCGGATGCGGCCCAGTTGACCGACAATTCCGCGCGCACTAGCCACTGCTCCGATTCTCCTCATGTTGACTCATGATTCTATTATAGTTCGTAGCCGAACTAAATGTCAAGTCGAGACAAGCCATGCGGCCGGTAAGCGCAGGCAATCTGATATGGAAAACCGTAGAGCCACAATCGAAAAATGCGAGATCGCTCACTCAGCGTTCTGGTTCACAGTGCCGATATCTGCCCTGAAATAGACACCCTACGCCGGCTCCCCTGCCACCACCCCAGACACGAAGCTCCCCAAAGCCCCCGCCTCATCCCTCCTTCGGGCTGCATGGCCGTGCCAGACATAGCACGTGGCCGCCTTGCGCCGAAACCAGTCGCCTACTCGTGACAGAATAGGCATTCCCCATCACACAGATGTATCAGTAGCCACAAACAACGAAGCCCCCGCAGCTACCTGCAAGGGCTCCTATATCTTTAAAATACGCATTATGCGCATAATGTCGCTGGCTCCCCGAGCAAGACTCGAACTTGCGACCTAGTGGTTAACAGCCACCCGCTCTACCAACTGAGCTATCGGGGAATATGTTCAGTAACCCTCAGATTGTAGCATGACGCCGGAAACGAATGCAACGGTTCGAAGACCCTCGCCCATACCAAAGCCCCCGTGTGCTTGCTTGCACCCCGCTTCGGCCGATGGTAGATTGAGCGTGTCAACAGGGGTGAAAGGGCCTATGCAGCAAGCCAGCACCGCTCAGAACGGGCCGCGCGTCTCGCTTATCATCCCCTCGCTCGACGGCCATCGCGACGGGGCCGTGCCGAAGCTGATCGAGAGCATCGGTCGCCAGACCTTCCGCGATTTTCGAACCCACTTGATCAAGGGCGTGTCACCCCAAGGCAAGGCCATCAACCTCGGCGCCCGACAAGCCCGCGGCGACATCCTCCTTATCCTCGACGACGACAGTTGCCTGGCGGACGAGACGGTATTCGAGAGACTCGTCGCCGCACTCGACGAAGACGACCGCATCGGGATGGCCGGGGCCAGCATCGTCCTCGCCCCCGATGCTACGCCGTTTCAGCGCCGCGCTGCGGCGCAGTTCCCGCGCTTCAATACGCCGGTGGTGGACACCGTTACCGACAGCGACTTCGCCTGCCACGGCTGTTGCGCGATTCCCGCGGCCGTGTTTCGCCAGGTCGGCGGCGAGCGCGAGGACGTGCTCCGCGGGCTGGACCCGGACCTGCGCGTGCGGCTTCGCGCCGCCGGATATCGTGTGGTGCTTGTACCGCACGCGCGCATCCATCATCCGTTGCCGGACGGGTGGCGGCGGCTCCTGCGCACCTTTTTTCGCAACGGCTTCGGCTCGGCCCATACACGCAAGTTCCATGGCGAGCTCGCCTATGAGACCGACGAGAAACTCGACGCCGAAGATTTCCGGCCGCGTCGGAGCACGGCCTACCGCTATGTCCGGTTCCCGTTGCGGCTCATCATGGCCTTGGGCCGGGGCCAATGGCTGCGTTGCGGGGCGTACTGCGCATACGCCTGCGGCTACGTCTGGGGTACAATCACGGCCCGTGAGCCACTGCACTGAGGATCGCGCGTCCGGACAGCGAGACGCCAAGCGCTCAGCCAAAGGATGAAGGAAGAAATCAGGAAAAACTCAATACCGAATAGGCAACGCCCAATGCGCAACGAGCCGCTGAACGAACCGCCTCTGGATGCCCCTTGGGCGTTGAACATGGAGCATTCGATATGCGGTGTCTCTGCAAGCCGGCATCCTTGATCTGAATGCCCAGGGGAGAGGACTATTGCTCAAGAGGCGTCGTGTCAAGGTCGCGATCAAGAAGGGCTACAAACGTCTGCTGCGCGTTCCGGGCCGCCTACTGCGCGGCACCGGATGCCGCGTCCTGACCTACCACAATATCGGCTCCCGCGACCACGACATGAATGTGGCCCCCGCCGACTTCGAACTCCAAATGCGATGGCTGGCCCAGAACGCGTGCGTGCTGCCCTTGGCCGAGGCCGTCGAGCGTGGGGGAGGGGTCGCCCTCACCTTCGACGACGGCTACCGCGACAACCTCACCAATGCCGCGCCCGTGCTGCGCTCTCTGAATCTCCCCGCTACGTTCTTCGTCATCGCCGGGCCGGCCGACGGACGGCCCATGCCTGACGACCACGAGACAGGCGGTTTGATGACCTGGCATGAGATCCGCCAGCTCGAGTCCATGGGCTTCGAGATCGGGGGGCACACCATGAACCACGCGCATCTTGCCGCCCTCTCTGAGGACGAGCAGCGCCGGGAGATCCTCGGCTGCGCGCAATTGCTGGAGCACCACTTGGAGCATCCGGCCAACACCTTTGCCTATCCCTTCGGTTCGGCCGGCGACTATGACGACACGAGCATACGGCTGGCCTGCGAGGCCGGCTTCCGCTATGCCTTCTCCAACCAGTATGGTCTCAACCACGCCGGGGCCGCCCCATGGTGCCTCCGTCGCATCTGGGTCGACGGGACCGACTCGCTCGAGTCCTTCAAGGCCAAGGTCGACGGCCGTTTGGACCTGCTGCACGTGCTCGAGTCCGGACCGGGCATCCGGGCGCGCCGCCTGCTCAACACCGTGCTGAGAATCGCCTAGCGGCCCAGGGCCCGGGGGACGGGCCCTGGCAAGGGAGGCGAACGCGGTGTGGGGAAACTTCGCAAAGTGCGGTAGAGTTAAGCTGAGGACCGGTTATCCACGTGCTCCTGAGGCGCCGTATCATCCCACCAGTAAATGCCTTATGGTGATCCCGCGGTCTTGCCCTCCTTTGAGGCGCTATGCTATACTGCGTATAGCGCGTGGCTTGTCAATCGTGGCGTGAAGGAGGGGACTTCAGCGTGGCCGACATCCTAAGTCAGGACGAGGTCGACCTGCTCTTGGGCGCAGTGGCCGAAGGCGAGGTCGCTGAGGAAGAGAGGGCGGCCGAGTCGGCCGTCGAGGGCCTCCATCTGGCGTCCTACGATTTCCGGCGTCCGGAGCGCGTGTCCAAGGAGCAGCTCAAAGGCCTGCAGAGCCTCTTCGAGGCCTTTGCCCGAGAGGTGAGCATCGTCTTTCCCCCCTTCCTGCGCACGGTGGTCCGGATCGACCTCATCTCGATCGACCAACTCACCTACGATGAATTCATCCTGTCGGTGGCCCGGCCCACGGCCCTCGCTATTATCAACATGGCCCCGCTCGAGGGCAGCGGCGTGATCGAGTTGAGCCCGGCAATGATCTTCCCCATGGTGGATCGGGTGCTCGGGGGCAAGGGAGAAGGGCTCACCGAGCTGCGAGAACTGACCGAGATCGAGAACCGGATCATGACACGAATTGTCATGATGATACTGGACAGTTGGCGGCGCTCGTGGGCCCAGGTGATCGAGTTCGATCTCAACATCGTGGCCCTCGAAAGCGATCCCCTCATTGTTCAGGTGGTCGCGGGAAGCGAGATGGTGGTTCTTGTAGGCTATGAAGTGCATATCGGCGAAGTCATCGCGATGATGAACATGTGCGTGCCCCTGCTCGTTCTCAACCCGGTCCTCGACCAGATCTCAAGACAAGAGCACTTCATGCGCCACATGACCCCGGATGCCGCCCAGAAGACGCGCGAGGCCCTCATGCACACGGTTGGCAAGACACGCGTCCCCTTCGACGCCGTACTCGGCCACACTGTGCTCTCCCTGCAGGAGGTCGCACGCCTGCAAGTGGGTGACGTGATTCAGCTTGACACGAGTCCCGAGGAGGCGATCACGGTCGAGGTGGGCGGAATACCGCGATTCCTAGCCCAGCCCGGGCGCCGGGGCGAGCAAAGCTCCGTGCAGCTTGGCGGCCTGACGCGCGACTGAGACAGGAGCCCCATGAACAGCCAGGCTTCCACTATTATCGCCAATGGATATCTCAAGGGCGTCTTCGACGTCTTCGACGCGATGATGGAGCTGTCCTTCAAGCACGAGATCGAAGACCTCACAGAGGCCGACCCCGATGCGGTGCAGCGCCTCCTCGGCCGGCACCCCTTCGTCATGCGCGCGAAGATCCCCTCCGGCGGAGCGGTTGCCCTGCTGTTCTCCGTGGCCGACGTCTCGGCGCTCGCGGCGCTCGTGATGGGCGAAGGGGCCCTGAGCAAGGAGGAACTCGACGACCGCGACCTGGCAACCTTGGGCCAAATGGCGGAGCCGTGCCTCGGCGCGGGGCTCACCGCCCTCATGGAGCAGTTCCAGCGCGACGTTGAGCAGCCGCAGGAGGTGGCCGTCGAGACCGCCGGCCCGGCCGCCGCCGACGACTTGGTGGCATTCCTGCCCCCCCCCTTGGTGAGCGCCAACTTCAGCTTCTCCGCGCCACCAGACGTCAATGGCAGCGGCGTGCTGTTGTTCTCCCAAACACTCGAAGACCTGGTGCCCACCGGCGCGCTCGAGGCCGCCCCCGTCGAAGACCTGGCCGCGCAGGCCCAGCTCAGTGAAGCCGAGATGAGCGACATCCTCAGCGGCTTCAGTCCCGACGAAACCGGCGGCGCGCAGGACATGCCCGCAGAAGAGGCATCCAGCCCGCCGGCGGAGAACATCGACCGGGTGCTCGATATCCGCCTGGTGGCTACGGCGCGTCTCGGCCGCGTTCAAATGCCCCTTGGCGAGATCCTGGACCTGGGCCCCGGCTCCATCGTTGACGTCGGACGCCTTGTAGACGAGCCCGTGGAACTGCTCGTGAACGAGAAACTGATCGCGCGCGGCGACGTCGTGGTGGTCGATGAGCGCTTCGGCCTGCGTATCACGGAAATCGTCAGCCCGGAACAGCGCATTGAGAGCATGCATTGAATCCGACCACCGAGAAGGGGCTGTGGATTCGCCACAAGGAGCACGGCGATGAGGCGGCCCGTGAGCAACTGATCATTCACTACGTCCGCATCGTCAAGTACATCGCCGGCAGAATGGCCATTCACGTGCCGCCCTCGATCGAAATGAACGACCTGGTCGGATGGGGCATGCTCGGTTTGCTCGACGCCTTTGACAAGTTCGACCACCACCAGGACGTCAAATTCACCACCTACGCCTCGATCCGGATCCGAGGCGCCATCATCGACGAAATCCGTTCGCTCGACTGGGCGCCCCGATCGTTGCGTTCCATGGCCCGGCGCGTCGGCGCCGCCAGGGAAAAACTCCGCCACGAGCAGGGCGGGGAACCCCACGCCGAGGACATCGCCAACACTCTCGGCGTCACCGCCGAACAGGTCGAGGAGACGGTCTCGCAGGTGCAAACGGCCCAAGTGTTGTCGCTGGACGACTACGTCCCTTCAGAAGCGAGCTCGGAGAACCGAAAAATCGACGTGGCAGTTGGCGACTCCGACTACGGCCCTAGTGGTGCGCTCGAAAAGCAGGAACGCCAGGAGCGACTCGTGGCCGCGATTCTCGAGCTACCCGATCAGCAGCAAAAAGTGCTAAACTTATATTATTACGAAGAACTGACATTGAAAGAGATCGGCGCGGTGCTCGAGGTCTCTGAATCGAGGGTCTGCCAGATCCATAGCGCCGCGATGAAACGCCTGAGGAAGGCCATGGCGCGGGCCGACGCCGGAGGCGTGTGATGCCGCAGCCCATTGATCTCCCGACAGAGCTGGTGCGGGCCACCACGCTCGAGCGCGTTCAGCAGGTAGCGGAGCGTATGGCCCTTGCCGGCCAGCAGCGTGCGGACGCCGAGCTCGAGACCGAGCGTGTCGCCCGCGAGAGCGAAGTGCGCGAGACACACAACAAGAGCGAGGAAGTGGAGCAGGAACTGCGCCGGCGCAATCCCTACAGGGGGCGGCGCAGGCGCCGCGATGAGCAGCACGACACGCAGGCGGACGCCGACGCCGAACAGGCCGAAGCTGCCGGGGACGAGGAGCCGCATCAACTCGACATCACCGTCTGACCCCGAGGGCCGATGCGCTTTCACACGACGCCCGCGCCCCGGGGCGCGGCTGCTTGGTTAGGTGCGAGGAGAGGGCGTAATGCCCAGTGCCACCATCACGAGCGAGACGCTGTTGACCGGCGTGTACCTGGCCCTGGCCCTATTCGTCGTCTTGATTTGGCTCTACGCCCGCAAAGCCAAGGCCAAACGGACGCCCGCCGCCCAGGCCCTCGACCTGACCGAGATGGCCATTCTCTTTCAGACCATGCGCAGCCTGATACGCGACCAAAAATCCCTCGCCCGTGACTTCAACAAGAGCGTGGATCGCAAAGTCGCCTTGATTCGCAAGGTCGTGCGACACGTGGTCGACGCGCACACAGAGATCGCCGACAACCAGCGCAGGCTCATGCTGGCCCTCAAGCAAGCCCAGAGCGACACGGCCCGCATCCAGCAGCGCCTGGGCATACTGGAAGATGCCGCCGCCCAGCCACCCGCGCCCAACCCTGAGGCCGCCCAAGCGCAACAGCAGCCAGAATCGCAGGCCGAACTGCTCGACATCGTGGCCCAGCCGGACGAGGCGGAGGCCGGCGACGATCTCATCGACAACTGGGTGGGCTTGGACTTCCTCGGAGAGGAACCCGACGACAACGGCTTGGAAGTTCCAGAGGTCGTGCCCGACTCCCCCCGGGAGCCCGAGCTCGCCCGCCAAGCCTTTCGCGCCCTTCTCAGCATGGACGAGCCGGAGGCCCGGCCAGGCTCATCGTCGTCGCCACTGCTGGCGCCCGATGACGGCGGCAACGGGCGCGACCGGACTGAGTTGGTGCGCTCGCGCGTTTACGAGTACCACGACGCGGGCATGTCGGTCGCCCAGGTCGCCCAGGAACTGGGCATCGGCAAGGGCGAAGTGCGCTTGATGATCAGCCTGCGCGAGAAACAGCCGGGACGGTAGGCCTTCCTTCGGTAATCTGTCGTGCAAACCCAACACGTACACGCCGCCATAGTCAACCTGGCGCAAAAGGCCGCCTATGCGTCCTTGTTCCGCGCCGGGGAAACCTTGCGAGCGGTGGTCGAGGGCAACCGACCGAACCTCGCATTGCTCATCGGCGGCACGCGCATCCCCCTGAGCGAGCCCACCCACTTGGCCCCCGGCCAAACCGTCTTCGTCGAGGTAACCGAGACCGCCCAAGGCCTCCAACTTCGCCTCTTGCCCCAGCCTGCCCAGGCCGCAGCAGCACAGCCGCCCGCCGAGCCCCTGGCCAATCTCGTAGCAGCCGTCCTCGAGTCCCTCGGCCCCATACGCCTTGCGCAGTCGCCACAGCAACTCCTGCCCGCCCAACTGCCCCACACCGAGGCGGCCGTGCGAAGCCTGTTGTCCCTGTTCGCGTTGCGAGGCACTTTCGGGGAGGACCTGCAGCAGATCGCCGACATCATGGCCCAGGCCGCCGGGGCCGGCGCCTTGTCCCAGGAACCATCCGGCGAGGCCGTGACCGTGCTGGCACAACTGCTGGCCGCGGCGCCGGGTGGCTTGAAGGACCTGATCGAGCGACTCGTGGCGCAGTCAGGCAAGACGGTCGAAGGGCGCATCGCCCACGCCCTGGCTACCGGTGACCTCAAAGGTCTCGAGCACGCGTTGCGAGGCGATCTTCAGGCGGCCCTCTCACGCCTGCGCAATGATGAAGTCCTCGGCGCCTTCCTGCGTCGCACCGGCCAGTTGCGCCTGTTTCAGGGCACCGTTGGGCGCGTCATGGAACGCATATCCGCAGGCCATTTGCAGAACCTGCGCGCCCTTGACCAGCCCTATGCCTTCATCGAGATCCCCTTCGGGCCGCGATCCGCGATTCGCCGTGGACAGGTCCATTTCTTCGGCGAGGGCGCCGCGAACGACCGGCGCATCGACCCGAAGAACGCCACCGTCGCCTTCGACCTGGCTACCACCAGCCTGGGCGATCTGTGGATTACGCTGCGCGCGGCCAAAGGATACTGCAACTGCCGCCTCTGCGCCACCTTCCCGGACGCCGTCGAAGCCATTGAAAAGGCATCGACCGACCTCTCGGATGCGTTGCGCAAAGCCGGCTACCAGCGCGCGACGGTCAGCGCCGCCCTCTGGGACGGCGATCGCCTGCGCGAGGTGGCGCTGCTGATGCGGCGCTTCTCGGGCATTGACGTGAATGCGTAGCGAATGATGCGCGACACATCAGACAACAAGACCACACGCCACAAGGCCGTGGCGCTGCGCTACGACCCCGACGACGAGGCCGCGCCCCGCGTGATCGCCAAGGGCGCAGGCCTCACCGCCGAACGCATCATCGACGTCGCCCGAGAGCACAACATCCACGTCCACAACGATCCCGAACTCGTCAACGTGCTGTCCAAGTTGGACGTCGACACGCTCATTCCCGAAGCCCTCTACGTGGCCGTAGCCGAGGTCCTGGCCTTTGTATACCGCCTCAACGACAGCATGCAGATGCTCAAACGGTAGCCTCTTGCGCCCCGGTCTGACGCCAATATCCCAGAAAGTCCGCAATCCACCTCTGGAGGCCAAATCCTCCTCCATCTCCCTCCGCGCCCCCGGCCCTGCCCCGCGCCCGCCGCCGCCCCTTGGTGGCGCCTACAAGAGCATGCTAAGATGACCTAGCCCGGAAGAATCACATTTTAGGGATCCGAGAGGCCGTTCCTGGTATTAAGTGATTGTAAGCGAAACGCTTAACAC
>Ga0272442_10001440_pt1 | contig 36303 bp, 32 predicted proteins | sample SSMForm2O_FD_200262 | JGI IMG/M metagenome (GOLD analysis project Ga0272442, IMG submission 200262) | Marine sediment archaeal communities from Little Sippewissett salt marsh, Falmouth, MA, United States - SSM-Form-2O | ecosystem: Environmental > Aquatic > Marine > Wetlands > Sediment ... | reverse complement strand
GGAACTTTTCCGATGGTCTTATGGGTGAGCATTCCTATCTGCTGGATGTAAGCGCCGCACAGACCATTGCCGGCCTTATGATGGGGCAGGCCGGCATAGAGCTGGACGACGCGGCTCTTTCCGCCGTGGCGGAGGCGCTTTCCCAGATCAGCGGCTCGGCCACCACGGACATCGGCAACCAGGTCGCCCGCACCATCAAGACCACGCCCGCGGATTACCAGAAAGCTGCCCGCGATCAGGCCCGCTTCCCCCAGGGGGATGTGGTTATCAAACTGGAATACCCGCTGCTCATCGAAGGCGAGGCGCCGGGGAAGCTGATCGAGCTGTTTTCCCTGTCCCTGGTCAAGGAGATCGTCAATCTGACCGGCGCCGTGGCGGCCGCAGCGCCGGCCGCGCAGGCAGTGGGAGCAGCGGCGTCGGGCGCAGACTCCGGAGGAAGCGCCGCTAATCCGCCGGGAGGCGGCATGCAGCAGACTTTCGGCCAGCCCCTGAGCATGCAGCCGCCTGGATTTTCCCAGGCGCCGCCCAATGTCCAGCCCGTGCAGTTCGCCAATCTCCAGGCCGGCGCAGCCGGCTCCGAGCAGGGCAATATCGGCCTGCTCATGGACGTGTTCATGGAGATGACGGTGGAGCTGGGCCGCACCAAGAAGCTGATCCGGGAGATTCTGGGTATCGGCGAAGGCACCATTATCGAGTTGGACAAGCTGGCCGGCGAGCCGGTGGACATACTGGTGAATCACAAGCTGATCGCCAAGGGTGAAGTGGTGGTCATCGACGAGAACTTCGGTGTCCGGGTCACGGAAATCGTGTCCCCCATGGAGAGGATGAGCGATTTGACATAAACCGGTTTTCCGGTAACAATAGAAGAGCAATTAACTGGGAGGGGCAATTGCATTTCACTGCTAAATCTCTGACATTCTTTTTACTCATGCTCGTATTCGCAGTCCCATTAGCTTTGGGCCAGACCGGCGGCAATGAAGCGGAAATTGAGGCCTCCTTGCCCATCGGTGAGGCCGCGGAAGAGGCGGCGCCCTTGCAGGATGTACCGCTCATCTCCACCATGGACTTTGTTCGCATGCTCGTCATACTGGGCGTAGTGGTAGGAGTGATCTACCTGTTGTTTTTCCTGCTCAGGAAGGGCATGCAACGGCGTCTTCCGGAAAATGAAACGATCCGCGTCGTGGGCTCGCGGACGCTGACGGGCAGCCGGGCGCTTCACCTGGTGGAAGTGGGACGCAGCCTCTATCTGATCGGGGTCGCCGAGCAAGCGGTCTCACTGATCTCGGAGATCTCGGACCAGGAGAGCATCGACCGGGTGCGGCTGGAGAGAAGCCGGCCGCCCGGATCGGCCGGCAGGGGCGGCAGGGCCGGCTTCTCAGGGCTCCTGGCGGGGCTGATCAGGCCGGGAAAGAGCCGAAAGGACGATCTGAGCGGCACGATCGAGTATATGCAAAAGCAGCAGGAACGGCTGAAGAAACTTTAAAGACGGCCTTAAAATCTGGGGGGGGAATGTCGAGACCAAGGATTCTGTTATTGTTGAGCCTCATGCTTCTGGCCGCCGCGCCGCCGGCGCCGGTACCGGCTCAGGCCGCCGCAGGCGAGGCCGCCCCAGGCGAGGCCGCCCTAGGCGAGGCCGCCGGGGGAGAAGTGGGCATACCCTTCGTAGACCTGGCGGTTCGGGAAGCACGGAGCAACAACGAAGTGGTCCTGTCGATGCAGCTCCTGCTGCTGCTCACGGTGCTCACCCTGGCGCCCTCCATCATTATCCTGATGACCTCTTTCCTGCGGATCGCCATCATTTTCGACTTCATCAAGAGGGCCTTGTCCCTCCAGCAGGTTCCTCCCAACCAGATACTGATGGGGCTGGCTCTGTTTTTAACGGTCTTTATCATGTGGCCCACCCTGGAGGTGATCTACAACGACTCCATCCAGCCCTTCGGGGAGGGGAGCATCGGCATCGAGGAGATGTACAGGAATGCGGAAGCGCCCCTGCGGCTGTTTATGTACCGGCAGATGGGGGGAGACTCCAAGAATATCCGCCTGTTCATGCGCATGCGGGACCTGCCGCGGCCAGATACGCTGGCGGATGTACCCACGGGAATTCTCATTCCCTCCTTTGTGCTGCATGAGCTGACGGTGGCCTTCAAGATCGGGATCTTATTGTTCATCCCGTTCATCATCATCGACATGGTGGTAGCTTCGACCCTGATGTCCATGGGGATGATCATGCTGCCGCCGGTGATGATCTCCATGCCGTTCAAGCTGATCCTCTTCGTACTGGTGGACGGCTGGAGCCTCATCACCATGGAGATCGTCAGAAGTTTCCGATAATAAGAGGGGAGGTGGTTTATGAGTATAGGCCTGGCTGTACAAATCCTGCGCGGCGGGGTTCTGCAGGCGCTGATGATCGCCGCACCGCTGCTGTTGGTGGGGCTGGTGGTCGGGTTGGTGGTATCGGTGTTTCAAGCCACCACCTCGATCCAGGAGCAGACCCTGACCTTTGTACCCAAGATCGCTGCCATTCTGGGGGCATTGGTTGTTTTCGGCCCCTGGATCGTGATATCCATGGTGCAGTTCACCCTGCGCCTGTTCTCGAGAATACCGGAAATGGCCGGATGATGGGGGGGGAGTGACCGTACCGCTGGTGCTCAATTTCCAGATCGTGCTTCTCCTGTTCGCCCGGATCCTGGCAATGATGCAGACCGCTCCCCTGCTATCCTCCGCCGCCGTTCCCGCGCTGGCACGGGTGGGCCTGGCCATGTTTGTGGCCGCCGCTGTTTTTCCCTGGGTCGCCGAAGCGGGCTATCCTCTGCCCGACAGCGGGGTGCACTATTTTCTGCTGATAGTAGGCGAGGTCTTTTTGGGCCTGCTGATGGGATTTTTCCTCCAGCTTATTTTCGCGGCTTTCCAGGTGGCCGGCCAGTTCTTCTCTCTGCAGATGGGATTTGGGGCTTCCCAGGTTTTCGACCCCCTGGCGCAGATCGAGATTCCGCTGATGGGCCAGTTCATCAACATCATGGCCATGTTCATTTTCCTGACTGTGGCGGGTTTTCAAAAACTGCTTCTGGTCGGAGTGATGCGCTCCTTCCAGCTGGTCAGGGCCTACGACCTGGTGACGGGCCGGGAGTACCTTTTTTCGCTGTTGCTGCGCAGCCTGGGGAAGCTTTTTCAGCAGGCCCTGGTCATCTCCTTTCCGATTCTCGGCACCCTGCTTTTGGTCTCCGTGACCATGGGGCTGCTGGCCAAGGCGGCTCCTCAGATGAACCTGCTGATGATGGGCTTTCCGGTGGCCATCGGCACGGCTTTTGCCGTGCTGGTTTTGGCCATGCCCTTTCTGGCTTCGGCCTTCGCCCGCATCATCGAGGGAAGCTTCGACAGCCTGCTGGAGGTTTTGAGGAGTATCGGCGGGGGGGGCGGCTGATGGGTCTGCGTCTGCTTGTTTCAGCGCCGGGCTTTCTTTCCGATTTCTCCCGGCTGCTTTTCCGCCTCCAGCCGGAAACCGATCCCCTCATCCACGTGCACCTGCAGTGGTTCGCCGCCGAAGATGAGGGCCGGACAGAGGAGCCCACAGAGCATAAACTGCGCAAGGCCCGGGAAGAAGGCAAGGTCGCCAAATCGGCGGAGTTTACCTCAGCCCTGGTGCTGCTCTTCGGTATCGCCACCCTCGGGATTCTGGCGGGCTATCTTCTGCGCAACGCCGCGGATATGATCCGTTATTTCCTGGTCAAGTCCTGCGAGTTGGACATTACCCGGGACCGCGGATTGACCATGGCCTTCTACACCTATTTCCTGCGCCTGGTGGTCCCCACCATGCTGGTGGTTTTCGTGGCGGCCCTGATGGGGAATATTTTCCAGGTGGGCTTTTTATTCAGCGCCAAGCCGATAACTCCGGATTTTAACCGCATTGTCCCGCGCTTTGGGCGCTTCTTCAAGCGCGCCTTTTTTTCCGGAGAGGCGGCTTTCAACCTGGCCAAATCGCTTTTCAAGATTGTGGTAATCGCCACGATCGCCGTTATTAATATCCGTGTCCGGATACCCGAAATCACCAACCTGGTCACCGCTCCCCTGCTTACCAGCCTGAAGCTGGTCGCCGGGCTGGCTTTCCGTATCATCGTGGAGGCGAGTATGGCCATGTTGCTGCTCGCCATCCCGGACTACATGTTTCAAAGGCGGCAGCACCGGGAATCCCTGAAGATGTCCCGCCAGGAGCTCAAAGAGGAACGGAAGATGTACGAGGGCGACCCCCTCATCAAGAGCCGCATGCGGGAGCGGATGCAGGAGCTTCTGACCCGCAACATGATGCGGGCCGTTCCGCAGGCGGATGTGGTGATCACCAACCCGACCCACTTCGCGGTGGCTATGGAGTGGAACCGGCAGCTGATGGAAGCTCCCACCGTGGTTGCCAAGGGCGCCGACGAGATCGCCGCCAGGATCCGGGAGCTCGCCAAAGAAAATGAGGTGCCCGTGGTGGAGAACAAGCCCCTGGCCCGGGCCCTCTACCAGGAGGTGGAAATCGGGGATGTTATCCCTGAAAAATTTTATGAGGTTATGGCCATGATTCTGGCCGAGGTCTACAAGCTCCAGGGCAAGACCGCGGAGGCGGTGTAGTATGGCGGATACCGCGGCCCGCGGCGGCTCGCGCTCTAAAAGCGACGTCTTTGTCGCCATCGGCGTCATCGCCGTGGTGGCCATGATGATCATCCCCCTGCCGGCTTTCCTGCTGGACACCCTCATGGCCATCAATATCGTCCTGGCCCTGCTGGTGATCCTGATTATCCTCTACACCCGCAACGCCCTGGAATTCTCGGTATTTCCCACCCTGCTGCTGATCGCCACGGTCTTCGGCCTGGCCTTGAACGTGAGCTCCACACGGCTGATTCTCTCCAAAGGCAGCGCCTTCGACGGCCGCATTATCCGGGCCTTCGGCACCTTTGTGGTGGGCGCCTCGGGCCTGGAAGGCTATGTCATCGGCCTGATCATCTTCATCATCATCATCGCCGTGCAGTTCATCGTGATCACCAAGGGCGCGACACGCGTGGCGGAGGTGGCGGCCCGCTTCACCCTCGACGCCCTACCGGGCAAGCAGATGGCCATCGAGGCGGAGTATAACTCCGGGCTGATCACCGAGGAAGAGGCGACCCGCAAGAAGAACGACCTGCAGCGGGAGGCGGATTTTTACGGCGCCATGGACGGCGCCTCGAAATTCGTATCCGGCAATGTCAAGGTGGGGATTCTGATCACGGCCATCAATATCATCGGCGGCATGGTCGTGGGCATGACCATCCACGGGGAGTCCTTCCAGGTGGCTTTGGACACCTACGTGTCTTTGACCATCGGCGACGGCCTGGTCACTCAACTTCCCGCCCTGCTGATTTCCACTTCAACGGGCATCATTGTCACCCGGGCCATCTCGGACGCTTCCTTCGGGATCGACATCTCCCGGCAGTTTTCCAGCCAGTCGCGCCCCTACTGGATCGCCGCCGGCTTTCTGGCCGTGCTGGGTGTGCTGCCCGGCTTTCCCTGGTACGTCCTCTTTCCCCTGGCCGGCATGCTGGCGGGCCTGGCTTTGAGTCTTCGGCGCCGGCAGGAGGCGCGTGTCAGGGCCGAGGAGCGCCGCACGGCGGAAGCCCGGGAGCGGGTCTCGCCGGTGGAGATTTCCCCGGTGGTGCCCCTGGATCCTCTTTCCCTGGAGATCGGCTACGGGCTGATTCCCCTGGTGGACAAGGAGCAGGGAGCCGAGCTTCTGGACCGCATCACCCGCATCCGCCGTGAGGCGGCGCTGGACCTGGGCCTGGTGGTGCCCCGGATCCGCATTATCGACAATATGCGGCTTGACCCCTCGGAATACTGCTTTAAGATCAAGGGCGTGGAGGTCGGCCGCGGCACCATCAAGATGGGGCATTACCTGGCCATCAATCCCGGGGGAATCCGGGAGGAAATTCCCGGTGAGGCCACCCGGGATCCCGCTTTCGGCCTGCCTGCCGTCTGGATCACCGAGGAGAACCGGGAAAAAGCGGAGCAGCTCGGCTATACGGTGGTGGATCCCCCTTCGATCATCGCCACTCACCTTACCGAGATCATCAAGAGCCATGCCGCGGAAATCCTGGGGCGTCAGGAAGTCCAGGCGATCCTCGATACTCTCAAGAGCGATTATCCGGCGGTGGTGGAGGAAGTCAGCAAGCTCTTCTCGGTAGGGGAGATCCAGAAAGTCCTGCAGGGACTCTTGAAAGAGCAGGTGTCCGTCCGCAACATGGTGGTCATTTTGGAGAACCTGGGGGATTACGGTTCGGTGAGCAAGGATGTCGGCTTTCTGATCGAAAAGGTTCGTCAGTCCCTGGGGCGGCAGATTTGCCTGCAGTATGCGGACGAGAACAAAGTCTTGAGGGTACTGACCCTGGCGCCGGACCTGGAGCAGCAGCTCATTGCTTCCCGGGCCGAGCTTCCCGGGGGCGCGATCGCCGCCCTGGAGCCGGAGCTGCAGCGTAAATATATTACCAGCGTTACGAATGCGGTGAAAAAGGTGCAGGAAGAGGGGTACAACCCACTGCTTCTCTGCTCCGAAGCCGCGCGTCCCCTGGTCAAGGCCTCCACCTTGAGGGAGATCCCCTACCTGGCGGCGATTTCGGTTCCTGAGGTTGTCCAGGACGTCTCCGTTGAGGCGCTGGCCGAGATACAGATTGCGAATTGAGGGAGAACGGGATGCAGTATTTCACCGTTGAAGCGGGAGACCCCCAGGAGGCCATCGCCAAGATGCGCCGGCAGTACGGCGAGGAGGCCCGCATACTAACGCATAAGAATGTCCGCCGGGGGGGCCTGTTCGGATTCTTTGCCCGCGAAGCGGTGGAGATCACAGGCTACGTGCCCGATGTCCGTAAAAATCCTCCCCCCCAGGCAAGCGCCGAGGTCGAGGAGGCCAAGAAAAGAATACTCGAAACGGCCAAGCGCGAGCAGTCGCTGCAGCAGATTCTCAAGGAGATCCGTACTCTCAAAGATAACATCGCCGCGGGCTCGCCTGCGCAGAAGCATCCCGGCCCGGCGCGGATCGAAGAGCTGCTGGTGACAAACGATTTCGACGAACAGTTCCGACGCAATGTACACGAACGCATCCGCAAAAGTTTCTCAGTGGCGGAGCTGGACAACCTGCCCCTGCTGATGAGCTCGGTGCTGGAGTGGATCGGCCAGGGCATCAGGATCCACTCGCCCTTCAATGGGCTCCCTGACCAGGGGCGGAAGATTTATATTATTGTGGGGCCCACCGGGGTCGGCAAGACCACCTCCATCGCCAAGCTGGCCGCCATCTACGGCATCGGCAATGCCAAGGTTCCGGCCCGCAAGGTACAGATCTTAACCATCGACAACTACCGCATCGCGGCCCGCAGGCAGATCGAAACCTATGCCGAAATTATGCGCGTTCCGGTGGCTTTCGCCGAAAGCGCTTCAGAGTTCCGCAAAGCCCTCGCCCTGGCTTCAGACAAGGAACTGGTGCTGGTGGATACCATCGGCAAGAGTCCCCGGGACCTGGCCAGGCTGGCGGAGATGAAGGATATCCTGGATACCGCGGGAAGCGAGAGCGAGATAAATCTGGCGATCAGCGCCACCACCAAGGCGTCGGACGTGGAGGACATCCTCCAGCAATTCGAGCCCTTCAAGTACAAGGCGGTGATACTCACCAAGCTGGACGAGACGCAGAAGGTCGGCAATATCATCAGCGTGCTCTCCAGGCGGGAGAAGCCCCTCTCGTTTATCGCCGACGGACAGGGAGTGCCCCAGGATATCGAGGAAGCCTCGGTGCTGCGCCTGCTGATGAGCCTGGACGGATTCAGGATCAACCGGGAGGGATTGGAGGAGAAATTCGGGCCCCAACAGAAGATAGCGGAAAAATTTTGGAAATAGCGGAGACAGATGTGGCAGATCAGGCAGAAAAGCTACGGCAGATAATGCGCAACAAGGAGCAGGGCGGCGACAGCCAGTCGAGGATCATCGCCATTTCCAGCGGCAAGGGCGGCGTGGGCAAGACCAATCTGGCCATCAACCTGGCCATTGCCTATTCCCGGCTGGGGAAAAAAGTCGTGGTCATGGACGCGGACCTGGGGCTGGCAAACGTGAATGTGGTCCTGGGGGTTATCCCGCGCTACAACCTCTACCATCTTATCCGCCAGCAGAAAAAGATGAAGGACATCCTCCTCAGTACCAACTACGGGATTCAGATCGTGGCCGGGGCTTCAGGATTTTCCAAGATTGCCAATCTCTCGGATGAAGAGCGCCAGGGAGTGATCGAGGAGCTGGGAGAGCTTTCCAGCGCGGATATCATCATTATTGATACCAGCGCCGGCGTGTCGAGCAATGTGCTTTCCTTCGTGGCGGCCGCGGATGACGTGATCATCGTCACGACTCCGGAGCCGACGGCCATCACCGACGCCTACGGAATCGTGAAGATCATCGCCACCGAGATCGACAACCTGGAGTTGGGATTGAAGCTGGTGGTCAACCGGGTCAAGTCCGTGACCGAAGGACGGAGGGTGGCGGAGCGGGTGATCAATATTGCCGGCCAGTTTCTCAACATCAAGCTCGATTACCTGGGCTACATCTATGATGATATCCAGGTTCACAATGCGGTGGTCAAGCAGAAACCCTTTATCGTCATGGACGCCAAGGGGAAGGCCGCTATCTGTGTTGATCACCTTGTGCGGCGGCTGGAGAATATCGAGTTCAAGGAGGGCAGCGGCATTCATAAGTTCATCAAGCGTTTCTTCAGCTCTTAGGCGGTGCCTTGACGCCCGCTTTCATTTTGCCTAAGCTTTGTTTTGATAAGGGGTTTGTGAGTGAACCAGTGGCGATACTACGCCGGTGCGGGACTTTTTGCCGCCGTAATTTCTCTTATTTCGGGCATCCTGGGAGGCAATCCCTTCGGCGTTATATTGCTGCGCATGCTTCTCTCTGCGCTTGTGCTGGCCGGCGTAGCGATGGGTGCGGGCATACTGCTCAGGAAATTCCTGCCGGAGCTGATGCAGGAAGCCGCAGCCACCGGCGCCGAAAAGCCGGAAGCGGCGGTCGATATCGTGCTGCCGGAAGAGAATCCCCATCAGGCAACGGCCGGTATGCCGCCGGGAGCGTTTGACGAGCCACCTGATTTTGCGCCGGTTGAAGAGCCTGACGGCGCAGACTCCGGCGAAGCGGCCGCTATGGAGCCGCTGGAGGAGCTGGACGAGGAAGCCGGCACACCGGGAGGGGAGGCCGCTTCGGAGCCGGTGAGCCCGGCGGCTGAAGAGGAGGTGGAGGAGGCGATTCCCCTGGAGGAAGATATTGCCGCTGACGGCAGCGCGGAAATCGACGCCCTGCCGGACATGGAACAGTTTGACAGCACGAATTATGTCGGCCCAGATATCTCCGGTCTGACAAACGGAGGTGACGATTTTGGCCAGGCGCAGGTCGATGGTATCATGAGCAAGGAAGATCCCGCCCAGCTGGCAAAGGCGGTTCGTACGTTTCTGAAGAAGGATCAGGAAGGATAAAGCGGTTATGGCGGACAGCAGCTTGAAGGGAAAGAGTGAGGAGGAACTCTGGCGCCTGTATAAAAAATCCAGGGATCCCCGTATCAGGGATTTTTTCATCAAGCAGTACGCACCCCTGGTCAAGTATGTTGCCGGAAAAGTAGCTATCGGCATGCCCAACAATGTCGAATTCGACGACTTGGTCGGCTTCGGCGTTTTCGGGCTTTTCGATGCCATCGAGAAATTCGATCCCAACAAGCATGTCAAGTTCAAGACCTACGCCGTAACGCGAATCCGGGGCTCCATTTTCGACGAGCTGCGCTCCATAGACTGGGTGCCCCGGTCGGTGCGCCAGAAGACCCGGGAGGTGGAGGAATCGATCCGCAAGTTGGAGGCCTCACTGGGCCGTTCGGCCACGGATAAAGAGATCGCCCGGGAGATGCGCATCGACATCAAGGAATTTCAGCAGATCATGCTCAAGATTTCCGGTACCTCCGTGCTTTCTCTCAACGAAGTCTGGTATACCGGGGATGAAAACGACAAGATCTCCATCGTGGAAAGCATAGAATCTCCCTCCACCTTCAACCCGGATACCATTGTGGAAAAGGAAGAGATCAAGCGGGTCATCGTGGAAGCCATCAATGAGCTGCCGGAGAAGGAAAAGAAGGTCCTGATACTTTACTACTACGAAGATCTTACCCTCAAAGAGATCGGCGAAGTCCTGGAGGTCACAGAGTCGAGGATATCTCAGCTGCATACCAAGGCGATTATGAGGCTGCGCTCCAAGTTATCCAATGTCAAGAGGGGGATATTATGATTTCCACCTCCCAGCTGCGTGATTATATGCGCTCCCAGCTGGAGGAAGAGCGTGCCCGCAGGTCGATCCGTGTCAGCGGCGTGAGTATCCAGGATGCACTGCGCCAGGCCTCCATCGAGCTGGGATTGCCCATCACAAAGCTACAGTACGAGCTCCTCGAACGGGGCAGCCGTGGATTCCTGGGCGCGGGCAAGAAGGATTTCGAGCTCTTGGTCTATGAGCTGGTTGAAGAGAAACCGGTGGCCGAGGCCGGGCTCGATATAGAGGGCTTCGATTTCGAGACGGAGAAGCAAATCCTGCCCCAGGACAAGGATGGGGAAATCTTCGTCCGGTTGACCCACGAGGGTGCCTTCCTCAAGGTGACCCGGCCCCTAGGCCGGGGCTCGAGGGCAGGTGAGCATGCGGCCATGGACAAGCTGCTTTTGCGGGGCGTGAGCGATATCGATAAATCCCAGGTGGCTCGTGTGGTGCGCCATGCGGACGGCGAGTTTATACGGGTAGGGCAGGCGGAGTACAATCCGGCCAATCAATCCGTACTGACCGTCGATATCGTGGACCAGGACATGAAGGCAATCATGACCGTCAGCCAGCCCGGTCCCGGCGGCCCGGACCTGACCAGGGAGGACATCCAGGGTATGCTCACCAGTCAGGGAGTGGTGCACGGCATCCAGCAGGAGGTGATCCAGGAATTCCTCGATTATCCCCGCTACAACGAGAAGGTCGTGGTGGCCTCCGGAACCCCGCCGGTAAACGGTCAGGACGCCAAGATCGTCTACAATTTCACCATCGATCACTCCAAGGTGCAGCTCAAGGAGAAGGACGGCCGGGTGGATTTCAAGGACCTGGACCTGGTGGACAACGTGGAAGCGGGTCAAATTTTGGCCCGGAAGGTCCCCAGGGAGGAAGGGCAGGACGGCAGCACCGTCACCGGCAGGGTTCTGCCTGCCAAGGCGGGCAGGGATGTGGAGATCGGCGTAGGAAAAAACATCCGCATTGCCGAGGACGGGATCACCGCCCTGGCAACCATCAACGGTCAGGCGATACTCACGGCCGGAAAAATCAATGTGGAGCCGATCTACACCGTGCCCGGGGATGTCAATTTCAAAACCGGGAACATCCTGTTCCTGGGTACCGTGATGGTCAAGGGCAACGTGGAGGATGGATTTTCCGTAAAAGCGGCCGGCAACATCGAGGTGATGGGCTCGGTGGGGAAGTGCGAGCTCGACGCCGAGGGGGATATTGTCGTCCACCAGGGCATCCTGGGCAAGAACAGCGGCCGGGTCCGTGCGGGAAGCAATATCGTGGCCAAGTTCATCGAGCATTCCCGTGTGGAAGCGGAGAACAGCGTTATTGTCAGTGACGGCATCATCCATTCCTCGGTGGACGCCAACCGGCGTATTATCTGCCAGGGCAAGCGGGCCTCAATAGTTGGCGGCAAGATCCGCGCCACCGAGGAGATCAACGCGAAAACCTTTGGCTCGGTGGCTGGTACGGAGACCGTTTTGGAGGTTGGCTTCGATCCCAAGCGCAAGGAGCAGCTCGCCGTTCTGACCGGCAAGAAGGAAACCATCGAGAAGAAGCTCGAGGAGCTCGAGCGTAATATCAAGACCCTGGAAACACTGAAAAAGGTGCAGCGGAATTTCAACGAGGAAAAACAGAAGGATCTCCAGGAGCTCAGTGACCAACGCTCGGCTTTGCTGACGGAGTTGACAGATCTGAACCGTGAGATCCAGGAAATTACCAGCTACCTGACCGCTCTGAAAGCAGTCGGCCGCATATCAGCTTCCGACCGGGTTTACCCCGGGGTAAAACTGTTCATCAAGAATGAAAGCCTGACGATCCGCAACGAGTTCCGTAAAGTGAGTTTTGTTCTTGAGGGCCAGGAAATACGCATGACCAAGTATGAAGCGGCGGAGGTCAACAGGAGAGTATAGGCGATGCCCCTGCTTCCCATCGACCTGCAGACTTTGTTCGCCCAGATGAATCAGGTGGGGAGGGAACAGGCTGTCCAGAAGGACGTTGCTCCCCAGTACCAGTTTGTCCAGGGCAACGAGCTGGTAAAAAAGAGCGAGCACGACGACAGCGCGGTCAACCAGACGCGGCAGGTTGGCGAGGGTCTGGAAAAGATCAGCGACGAAAGCAAGGGGAAGGGCAGGGAAAAGCAGACCGCCCAGGAGCGCAAGGACGAGGAAGCCAAAAAGAAGAAGGAGTTTTTCGAGGATCCTGATCTTGGACACCATGTCAACATCATGGGTTGAAGCCCTGGCGATCAGGCGGCGTATCGAATATGGATAGAATTATCGTCATCGCAGCGGCGCTTTTGGCCGGACATGTTTTAAGCTTTTTAATTCTCAAAAAAAAAATTGACCGGGCTCTCCAGCCTTCCCAGTTGCTGGACAAGATCAGGCAGGAAGTCAACGGCATTATTGTCGAGCTGAACGGAACCACCGAGCGTAATATTGCTTTGGTGGAGGACCGGCTCAATACCCTCAAGGAACACTTGAGCCAGGCGGACAGGAAGCTGAGCCTTTTGCAGCGCGATGCCGAGAAACGGGATATCAGCCAGAAGGTTTACGCCCGGCTGGGCCAGGTGCACGGCGAGGCGTCCCGTAGCGAGGCGTCACGTAGCGAGGCGTCCCGCGGCGAGGCGTCCCGCGATACCGTGGAGGGCAGCAAGAGTTTGAAGCAGGAGGAGATCGTTCGTCTGCACGAGGCTGGATTCTCGACGCCGATCATCGCCAAGCGGGTGGGGGCTCCCCTGGGTGAAGTGGAGCTGGTCATCTCTTTGGCGGACTCAAGGAGTTGAGCCGGCATGGATTTTCGCTGTGTGTCTTTCAGCCTTGACGAGGAGCAGTTCGGCCTGCACCTGGACGACGTGGTTCATATCATCCGCTTCGAGCAGGTTCTGCCGGTTCCCGGCGCCCCGGCCATGGTGGAAGGCATCCTCAACCTGCGGGGAGAAGTGGTTCCGATCATCAACCTGCGAACCCTGCTAGGTATGAGGGAAGCCGCCGCCGGCCGCAGGCAGCGGGTGATCATCATCCGCCGGGAGGCCCGGATATTGGGCCTGCTGGTGGACAGTGTCCGGGAAATCAAGGTCAACGAAGCGGATTACCAGCCCGGGGGGGGACGTCCCGGGTTGGCTGACGGAGCGGTGCTGGGGGTGGTAAAGACCGACGAGGAGAACCTGACTGTCCTCGATATCTTCCTTCTGCTGGCGGAGCGTGCGTCTGCCGCGCCGGCTGCGCCGGCTGCGCCGGGAGAGCGGAGATAGGGTATGCCAACTGCTGGTATCGATGACAAACGGCTCTTGAGCGCTTTTTTAGAAGAGGCCGAGGAGCTGTTGGAAAAACTCAATCAGGCGCTGCTCAAGCTCGAACGGGACCGGACCCGCGAGGATCTGGTTCACGAGATCTTCAGGATTATACACTCCCTCAAGTCGGAGGCCGCCCTGCTGGAGTTTAAGGGCTTGAGTGAGCTGGCCCACCGTTTGGAGGATGTGCTGGAAGAGATTCGTAACCAGCGCCTTCCCCTCACCAGGACACTGATGGACGTTATTTTCACGGCCTCTGATGCCATTCAGGAAATGGTCAGGCGTATTTCCCACGGCGAGAAAGATACGGATGTCGAGGTGAGCTCGATCATCGCCGAGCTGGATACTCAGCTGCCGGGAATGGGGGAAAGCCCGGGTTCCCAGGTGCGGGTGGAGCTTTTCCCTGCTGAAGTGCACTTTGACAATCTGGAAATAGTGCAGCTGCAGGAGGCCAGGGATCGGGGAGAAACCCTTTACCGCCTGACCCTCGATATCGATGAACACGCAGCCATGAAATACCCGCGGGCCTACCTGGTCTTCAACAAGCTGGAGCAGCTGGTCAACATGGTCAAAACACAACCCGGCATGGTGGAGCCCATCGAGGAGGACGCGTTCTACACCCAGGTCCGCTTCTATTTCACCTCCGAAGATGATGAGGGGGAAATCATCAAAGCCTGCGACATCGACCAGGTCAGCTCCCGCAGGCTGGAAAAGCTGGAATATGGTGAATACCTGGAGACGGAGCTTCCGGAAACCTCCGTAAGCACCGCTGAGCGGGAGGGCCCGGAACGCGCTCCGGCGGGAAGCTGGCAGGAGAAATCCTATATCCGGGTGGAGACCAGCAAGCTCAACGACATCTGGCGTTCCCTGGGCGATCTGGTCATCTGCAAGGCCAGGGTACGACGGCTTTTCGAGTCCCAGCAAACGGACCGGGCACCCCTTAGAAGCGAGCTGGAAGCGGTCAGCGATTCCCTGGAAAAGATCACCCGGGAGATGCAGCAGGCCATGGTGGAAACCCGCATGGTGTCTGTTGCCGCGCTGTTTAAAAAGTTTCCCCGCCTGGTGCGGGACCTCTCCCGCAAGCTGGGAAAAAAGGTCGCGCTGCTGATTCACGGCAAGGAGACCGAGATCGACCGCAGCATCATCGAGGTCTTGTCGGATCCCCTCACCCATATCATCCGCAATGCCCTGGACCACGGGATCGAAACGCCCGCCGAGAGGCTGAAGCAGGGCAAGGAAGAGCAGGGGCAACTGGTGCTCTCCGCCCAGCAGCAGGGGGGCAGGATCGTACTGGATATCAGCGACGACGGGCGGGGACTGGATATTGAAAAGATACGTGCCAAGGCGGATCTGGAACAAAGCGTCAGTGACGAAGAGGTCATCAAGCTTATCTTTTCTCCGGGGTTCAGCACCAAAGAGCGGGTCAGCGACCTGTCCGGGCGCGGCGTTGGGCTGGATGTGGTGGCCACCCGCATACGCAACGAGCTCAAGGGTGAGGTGCTGGTTACCAGCGTGCCGGGGCGGGGGACCCGAATCACCATTCTGCTGCCCCTGACCCTGACTATTGTCCACGCCCTGGTGATCCGCTGCCGGGAGTTCTATTTCGCCATTCCAATGCAGGACATGGACGAGACGGTGAGTATTCCCCTGGAAAAGCAGGAGGGGATCGAAATATCAGTGGACGGCGAGAGCCTGCCGCTTTTGCGTTTGGAAAATCTTCTGGGACTCGACGGCCGGGAGGAGCCGCGAAGCGAGCGCAGCGGTATTATCCTGAATCTGCAGGCCGGACGTTGTTGTCTGCTTGTGGACGAGCTGATCGAGGAAGAGGATGTGGTCATCAAGCCGATTGATGAGCTGTTGAATCCCAAGAGGCTATTCTCCGGCGCCGCAGTACGCGGCGACGGGGGAATATTGTTCATACTCCACAGCGCCCGTATCCTGGAGGCGGGCGAGGGGACGGGAAAATAAGTTTATGGCAGTTAGAGTATTGTTGGCGGACGATCTTTCCTTCATGCGTATGGTGCAGAAGGAGGTGCTCACGGAGCAGGGCTACGAGATTGTCGGAGAGGCCTCCAATGGTCTGGAGGCGGTGGCCAAATACCAGGAGCTCAACCCGGACGTGGTCATCATGGATATTACCATGCCGGAGATGAACGGCCTGGAGGCCACGCGCAAGATATTTTCCCTGGACCCCGACGCCAGGATCATTATCTGCTCCGCCCTCGGGCAGCAGCATCTGATCGTCGAGGCGATCAATGCGGGCATCAAGGATTTCATCGTCAAGCCCTTCGTGCCGGAGCGGCTCCTGACCGCCCTTGCCAAGGCTTTTCACTCCTGACAAAAAAAAACGGTATGCCTGGACGTCAATTAGCATACCGTCTGGAGGGGACGGAACCGCACGTCTGCCGCGCCGTCCTCACTCTTAGTCTCGGCGCGTACGGTTATAACTTTAACAGATAAAGGGCCCGGTGGATCAGTCCGAGGTGGTAGTCCGCCGAGGCGGCGATCTCCGTGTACAGCAGGCGGCTCGTTTCCATCACTTCCTCCAGGGTTGAACCCGCGCCTGCTTTGCTGCCGGAGGTGATGCTCTCAATCAGGCTCTGCATAAGAAAACCGGCCACCCGGCCGGCGGCCAGGGCACGGATCTCCTCGTCCATTTGCGACAGTTCCCGGGCTGCTTTGCTGTATCCGTCTTTCCGGAATTCCCGGCAGCAGGCCAGGGCCCGCCGGGCCAGTACTTTGAGCCGCTCCAACTCCACAGCCAGATCCGTTAGTAGGGTGACCGAGCGGTGGGTTCCCTGTGCGGTTGCGGTGGTGGAGCCCTCCGCCGCTGCCTGCGTCAGCAGCTCGGCGATCATCGGCCTGCGGGGCGGCAGGGCGAGTACGGTTTTCAGGGGGCGCCAGGGCATACCGGCCAGGGCGACCCCCCGGGCGGCGAGATTGAAGGTGCTGATGCCCGGGTGCTGGCGCATCTGGTTTTCGAACCAGTTGATGTAGATGGCCATGCGGCGGTCCGTGACGGTTCGGCCGCCATTGTTGGCGGGCGCCGGATAGGGGCCGGCCTGGGCGAAATAACGGAACTGCGCCTGCTCGGCCGGCCGTAAACGGCCGGAAACCAGATGCATGCTTTCCTCGAAGAAACTGCCCCTGGCGTGGGTCATGCGCTCCGGAAAGCCCAAATCAAGACCGGCCATGTAGATGGGTGAAGCACCGATCAGGCGGGCGAAATCCCAGGCTGTGGTGGCCACGGAGCCGCCGGCGCCCAGCTGACCCCGGGGGGGAAGCGCCTGCTCCAGAAGCTTTCCCAGGGGAAAGAAGGACGCGGCGAAGCGGGGTTTGAGGCCCAGGGAGCGGAAAATACGGGGATGGGCCGCGGACTCGGAGATGAGCACACTGCGCCGGGGCCGGGCCCAGTCGAGATGCCGGGTGTTGTAGTACTGGGGGTCCACGGTGATCAGAAAGTCCGGCTCCACCCCCGCCGCCAGGCAGTGGCGCAGGGCCGTGTCCACGGCGATCAGCACGCAGCGCTCGCTCAGGGCCGGTAAAGCGGGCAGGACAGCGTCCAGGGAAGGGCCTGCGGCCGCCACCAGGGCCGGCAGGCCGGTGAAGCGGCCGAAGAAGGAGGAAATACCCGCAGAGGAGGTGCAGAGGGGCAGGTTGGTCAGCACGTTGCGCACCCAAAGCCGGCCGAAGCGCGTCAGGGTGTGGACATTGACGTTTTTACGGTCCAGGGCGGAGCGGATCAGGCGATCCAGGCTCTGGAAATAGCCTGCGTTCAAGTCCACGATTGCACGCAGGGGGAAGATGCGGGCCTCGGCCAGGGGCAGCTCCTCCACGGCCATGGAGGCTTCCTCCGCTGTCAGTCCCACCAGCCAGCGGATGTTTTCCGCTGCCAGCACCCCATTCAACTCCCGGGACGCCAGGGCACGTAAAAAGAATTCCGGCCGCGGCTCGATAACTGTCAGGAGCAGGTCCGGGAAGAGATCGAGACAGGCTTCGACGGTGTAGCCCAGGCCGAAGCCGTAGAAAAGACAGGCCGAAGCGCCGCCGGCCTGCTGCTCAGCCAGGCGCCGCGCCTCCCGGGCGGGATCGTAGCGGGAGTGGATATAGCCGCCGTTCAGCAGGGCCGTGGGCGGGCCGCCGGCGGAGGAACGAATTTCCAGCTCGGCTGCGGGCTTCCGGGAGTGCCAGGAGGCGAGAACAGCCGCGTCGATCTCCGGGTGTGCGGCGGCGAAAATCTGCAGGTTGCGCTTTAGCAGGCTCATTCAAGCTCCAGGGTGATGACCATGCCCTCGCTGATCGGCGTACCCGGAGGCGGGGACTGTCGGGACACATAGCCCTCACCGCTGATCTTTAAAACGAGGTTTTCTTGGGCGAAGAGGGGCAGCAACAGCCGCTTGGGGGTTCCCGTCAGATCGGGCATCCGCTCGCCGATGACCACCGGGGCCGGCAGTATCAGGCGGACCTCTCCGGATTGCCGGAGCACCGTGTCTCCCTCGCGAGGAATCCCCAGGTAGTCGATGAGCCGCTCGGCAAGCTGCTTGAACACCGGCGCCGCTATCTGGCTGCCGTAGAACTGTGGACCCTTCGGCCTGTCGATCACTACGTAGACAATCAGGCGCGGGTCGTTGGTGGGGAAAATGGCCAGGTAGGAGGCGATGAAGTCCTCTTCCGAATAGGCGCCGGTGTTGGGGTCAGCGACCTGGGCGGTGCCCGTCTTGGCGGACACGCGCACCCCTTCGACGGCACCCCGGCGGGCGGTGCCCTCGGCCTGTACGGCGCTCTCCATCATGAGGAGCATGGCCCGGGCCGTGTCCGGGTTCAAGACTTCCCGGACGGGGGCACGTCTGAATTCGCTCACAACCTCACCCTGGGGTGAAACAATTTTGCGCACGATCAGCGGTTTCAAAAGCAGGCCATTGTTGGCGATGGCTGTGGCGGCGGTGATCATCTGCAGGGCGGAGACCGAGATTTCCTGGCCGAAGGCGATGGTCGCCTTGCTGCGGGCCGACCAGCGCTTGGGGGCGGCCAAAATGCCTGCACTTTCCCCGGGCAGGGGCAGGCCCGTGGGCTTGCCGAAACCGAAGCGCTGAAGCATCTGGTAGAAGCTGTCGCGGTCCACTTGTTCGGAGGCCTGGGCCGCGCCCACATTGCAGCTGTACTTGATGATCAATGAGGGAGTGACCCTGCCGTGGGCGCGCAGATCGGTAATGCGGATGCTTTGGCCGTCCGCCAGGGTGCGTTCGAAGACGCCGCCGCAGTAGAACTCATCCTCCTCGCTGATCCCCCCCAGCTCGAGGATGGAGGACAGGGAAACGATCTTGAACACCGATCCGGGCTCGTAGGCGTGGGTCAGGGGCAGGTTTTGGAGAAAACGGTTCTCGTAGCGATTGTATTCGTTGGGATCGAAGCCGGGAATCCCCGCGTAGCCCAGGATTTCGCCGCTTTGGGCGTCCATGACCAGGATAGTGACGGAATCGGCCTGGTTGGCCTCGTAGCTCTCTTTGGCGATCTCCTCCACCATATACTGGATATTCACGTCCAGGGTCAGGAAGAGCTGTTTGCCGAACACCTCCTTCAAATCCTGGCCCACCGCGGGCGGGGAGAGCTCGTTGTTGAAGGTGTATTCCACGCCCTCCAGGCCGATATTGTCGGTTCCCACGTAACCGAGGACGTGGCAGGCCAGGGTCTGTTCCGGGTAGTTGCGCCCGAACTCGGGTGTCAGAGAAATTCCCGGCAGCCTGCCGGCGGACATGAGGGCGCGGACCTTTTCCGCCTGGGTCGGGGTAATCTTACGCTTGATATACACGAAGCCGCTGTGGCGCTCGAGGCGGGACAGGATGTCCTCTTCGGCGTCGAGGTCCAGGATGGGGGCCAGCACCCCGGCAACGGCTTCCGGATCCTTCAGGTCGGGGATCCAGGCCGAGACCGACTCCAGGCGGCTGGAGATGGCCAGGATCCTCCCGTTACGGTCCAAAATAGGGCCCCGTTCCACTACCGGCAGGATGATGGAGTCGGGATCCCCCCCGGAGGGGGTGAGGATCATCAGATAAACGAGCTTGCCGACGATCAAGAGCACTATGAGCGCCGTGAAGCCCAGAAAGAAGCGGAGTCGTTTCTTGTCTCTGTGTCCGGATGTGGCGGCGATCCTGCGCCGCTGTGCGTTATTCTTCATAATTACGCGCCGGTAATGAAGTTAATATTAATATGCTCCTTTATTATTGTCGATATGATTTGTGAGGAACTATGATCACTGCATTACAGCAACAGCGCATCACCAGGCGGCGGGATTTGCCCGCTCAGGAGGTTCCCGGCGTCTTCCCTGTTCCCCTGCGGCCGGCCGGCAGGCTGAAGCGAAAATCCCGACGAGCTCCGGCGGTTTTGGTGCCCGTACGCAGAGGGAGGCCGCGGCGCCGGAACGACGGCCTGACGGCGGTCCGGCAACAGACGCCGGCCAGACGCCAGGCCCCGGCCAGACGCCAGGCCCCGGCCAGACGCCAGGCCCCGGCCAGAGGACAGGCCCCGGCCAGAGGACAGGCCTCGGCCAGAGGACAGGCCTCGGCCAGAGGACAGGCCTCGGCCAAACGCCGGACTCCGTCCCGCGCCGGGTGGAAAGATTCCCTGTTCTTCCGGCGCTTCGAGCTTCTGCTCTGCGTCCTGCTTTTAGTACTGATCTCGCTGCCCCTGGCGCAGCAGCTGCCCCGGATGCCTTCTCCGGCGGCCGACCTGGCGCTGCCCGAGGCGGAGGGCGAGGAGCGGGTGCTGTTGAGCTACCTGCTCCCGGAGGGCCAGGGAGGCACTGCGGAGGCCGGCCTGGACGCCGCCCTGGTGGAGAGCCTATCCGTGGCCACCTACAAGGTCAAGAGGGGGGACACCCTCTCGGGGATCTCCCAGCGCTACAAGCTGAACCTGGATACTTTGATCAGCTACAACAACATTCGTGACGCCCGCAGCCTCAAGGAAGGCACGGTGCTGCGGATCCCCAACCGGAACGGCCTCAAGCACACGGTGCGTCGGGGGGAGTATCTGGGGGGCATCGCCCGGAAATACGGGGTGGATTTGAACAGCCTGCTGGATTACAACAACCTGGAAAGCTCACTAATCCAGCCGGGCCAGGAGCTCTTTATCCCCAATGCACGTCTGAGCTCCTTCGAGCGCAACCGCGTCCTGGGGCACCTGTTCGTTTACCCCGCCGGTGGCCGGATCACCTCCCGCTTCGGTACGCGCAGCGATCCCTTCACGGGAGTGCGCCGCTTTCACAATGGCGTAGATATCGCCAACCGGATCGGTACGTCCGTCAAGGCCGCCATGGAGGGGCGGGTGGCCATGACCGGCTACAACTCCAACTACGGGAAATACATCATCCTTACCCATCCGGAAGGCTTCCAGAGCCTCTACGGGCACCTGGACAGCTTCACGGTGAGCAAAGGGGAGACGGTTCAGCAGGGCCAGGTGATCGGCAAGATGGGCAACACCGGCTACAGCACCGGCAGCCACCTGCATTTTTCGATTTTCAAAAAGGGAGAGCCAGTTGACCCTTTTTCCTACCTGCATTAATCTTGGGTTCAGGATGTCGCCCTGGAATAGTGCTGCTCGCCGTTTAATCCTGTTCGGTTTTATTACCGCCGCTTTGCTCATGATCGTCTGGGAGGGAGCCCGGCTGTCCGCCGAGCGCAAGCGCTTCCTCTACTACCCGAAAAATTGGGCCTCCCTGGCGCTGTTCAGCCGCCAGAACGCGGCCGAGCCCGCGGCTGAGCCCGAGTCCTATGAGGTGAGCATCGGCGGCGGCTCATTGGGTGTGCTGCCCCTGGACATCAAGCGCTACACGGTGCGGCCCGGTGATACCCTCTCGGGCCTCGCCGAGGATTTCGGCATGGACCTGGATACCATAGCCTCACTGAACCGGGAATGGGGCAGCGGGGTGCACCTGATCACCGTGGGGGAGGAGCTGAAAATTCCCAACCAGGACGGGATATATGTGGACGTAGAGGAGAGCCTGGAAGCGACCTGTGGGGAGAAAGGAGTGCCCGTGGAAGTGGTGCTGCGGGTCAACAGCCTCAGCGATCCAGAGTCCGCGGCGGGCCGGAGCCTCTTCTTTCCCGGAGTCCAGCACACGGGCATCGAGCGCAGCGTGGCCACGGGCACGGCCTTTTTGCGACCCTGCCGGGGATACGTCTCCTCCGGATTCGGCTACCGCCGCGATCCCTTCACCAATCTGATGAAGTTTCACCGCGGCATCGATTTCGCCGCCTCCCCGGGCACGCCGGTGCGGGCGGCCATGGACGGACGGGTGAGTGTGGTGGGGAGCAATGCGGTGTTCGGTAACTATATCCTTATCAGCCACGCCGTGGGCTACAGCTCCCTCTACGGGCACCTGCAGAAGGTCCTGGTCAGGCGGGGCCAGTACGTGTACCGGGGAACACGGATCGGCTTTATCGGCAATACCGGGCGCTCCACGGGACCCCACCTGCATTTCGAGGTACGCAAGAACGGCGTGCCCATCAATTCCGTGGGCTTGATTTCACGGATATATTGAATAGGATGCTCATAAAGGGTAGATCGAGATGAAAAAATTCGTACTGTTCGTGATCGGCCTGCTGGCTTTGTTTACCATCCTGAGGGTCCAGGCAAGCGGCCAGCTGGATGAGGGGGAGGCCAATCGTTATCTGGTTCATCCCGGGCTTATTGAGATCCAGGGGGAAGAGCAGGGGGTGCGCATCGCCTTCGGCCTGCTGGAGCGCTCCGAAGACGGGGGCGCCCTCTGGGATGTTTTACCTTTGAATGTGAATGTACACTCCGGGGGCAAACGCTTTTCCTTAGGGATGAGCGGCCTCTCCCTCCTGACCCGGCGGGGAGTGAGCGTGGGCCGGCCCCTGATCATCGAGGGGGAGTACCAGGGGGATGTGGTCAGCGTGGGCGGAGAGGTGACAATCCGCGGCCGGGTTTCAGGCGATGTCTGGAGCCTGGGAGCGGATATTTTGTTGGAGAAAAACGCTTCCGTCACAGGTGATGTGGTGGCTTTGGGCGGGGAGATCGAAGCGGCCCGGGGAGCCTATATACGGGGGGACAAGCAGAGCATGCCCGCCGTCAAGATACCCTTTGTGGGCCTGCTGGCGAGCAACCGCTCCGCCGCTGTTTTCCGCCTGCTCATCGCCGCGGCCGGAATTCTTCTCTACCTGCTGCTGTTGCTGCTCTTCTGCCAGTTCGGCGGCCGCCACCTGCCGGCCTTGAGCCGGGCCCTGGCCGCCCAGTGGCGGGGGGCGCTGTTGAGCCTGCTGGCTGTGCTGCTGGCTGTGCCGGTGCTGGCCCTGCTTTTAACCGTGAGTGTGGTGGGGATCCTGCTTTTGCCCCTGCTTTTCGTGCTGGTGATTGTCCTGGCCTACGCGGGCTTCATCGGCGCCACCCTCTGGCTGGGGGAAGGGCTTTTGGGAAAGAAGAGCCAGGCTCTTCCCCGCCTCTATGCCGCGGCGGCGGTGGGTTTCCTGATCATCAAGCTGCCCCTGCTCCTGGGGCTGATCGGGGCGCTCTTTTCTCCGGCGGCCCTGCAGACTGTTTCACGAGTGCTGGCCGCCGTGGGTACCGGCCTGACCGTGCTGGCCGCCCTCTACGGCCTGGGCGGGGCGGTCAATTTCCTGCGTATCCGCGCCCGCGGGGCTGCTTGAGTCATCTCTCAGGCCCCGTGGCAGTGCTTGTATTTCTTGCCGCTGCCGCAGGGGCAGGGGTCGTTGCGCCCTACCTTGGGAATATTGCGTACAACCTGGGCCTGCTGGGGACGGCTCTGCGGGGGCGGACCGGCCTGGCGGGACCGGGAAACAGCGGCGGTGCCTGACGCGGGCGCGGCAGCGGGAGCGGCTGCCGGGGCTCCGGGTAAAGCGAACTGCCCGAAGGCCCGGTGGCGGGCGTCGCCTATTTGCTCAGGCCGCCGTCCGGGGCCCTCCACCCGCTGGATCTTTACGCTGAAGATCTTGCGGGCCAGGGCGGTGCGGATTTCGGAGAGCATCTCGTCGAAGATGCGGAAGCCCTCCAGCTTGTATTCCAGCAGGGGATTCTTCTGGCCGTAGGCCCTGAGGTACACCGCCTCACGCAGGGCCTCAAGACTTTCCAGGTGATCCTGCCAGCGGGCGTCGATGCTGCGCAGATACTCCAGGCGGATGAAGAGGTTGATCTTGTCCTCACCCACCTCGGCGATCTTGGTCTCCAGGTCGGCCTTGAGGGCGGCCATCACCGTATCCTTGATGTCCCCGGGGCTCAAGGATATGAGCTCCTCAGCGCCGGTTTCGGGAACGTAGAAGAGCTCCTCCTTGAACCCGCCCAAAAGCCTGGCCAGGCCGCTGCCGTCGGAGCCCGGGTTCTCCCGGTACTCCTCCACCAGGTCGTCCACAATTTCCTCGGCGGTGGTCAGGATCCGGGCGGTCAGGTGGGGATCAGACAGGATCTCGTCCCTCTTTGAGTACATGAACTTGCGCTGCTCGTTCAGGACGTCGTCGTACTCCAGGAGGTGCTTGCGGATCTCGAAGTTGCGCTCCTCCACCCGCTTCTGCGCCCGCTCCAGCGACTTGTTGATCCAGGGGTGCTGGATCGGATCGTCCTCCTTCATGCCAACCCGGGACATCATGGATTTCAGGTTCTCCCCGAACAGGCGCATCAGGTCGTCGTCCAAAGAGATATAGAAGCGGGAAGAGCCGGGATCGCCCTGGCGTCCCGAGCGCCCCCGGAGCTGGTTGTCGATGCGCCGGGACTCGTGACGCTCCGTACCCAGAACGTGCAGGCCCCCGAGCTTCTTGACCTCCTGGTAATCCTCCCGCCATTTGGCGAACTCGGTCTCGAAAACTTTTGCGTACTCCTCCGCTGTGGCCTCGGTGCCGGCCCGGCGGCGGGCCCGGAACTCCGGGTTTCCCCCCAGCTTGATATCCGTACCGCGGCCGGCCATGTTGGTGCTCAAAGTCACCGAGTGCTTGGCGCCCGCCTCGGCGATGATCAGCGCCTCCCGGGCGTGGTTCTTGGCGTTGAGCACCTCGTGGCGGATGCCCAGTGAGGTGAGCAGCCTGGAGAGCTGCTCCGACTTTTCGATGGAGATGGTGCCCACCAGCACGGGCTGGCCCCTGCGGCTGAGCTCCTCGATCTCCTCGCAGATGGCCTTTAGCTTCTCGCCCTCGGTCAGGTAGATGACGTCATCGTCGTCATCCCGGATCACCGGGCGGTTGGTGGGAATCACCAGCACGTCCAGGTCATAGATCTTGGCGAATTCCTTGGCCTCTGTGTCGGCCGTGCCGGTCATACCGGAGAGCTTGTCGTACATGCGGAAGAAGTTCTGGAAGGTGATGGTGGCCAGGGTGCGGTTGCGCTGGGCTATCTTGATGCGCTCTTTGGCCTCGATGGCCTGGTGCAGTCCCTCGGAGTAGCGGCGCCCGTAGAGGATGCGCCCGGTGAACTCGTCCACGATCTGCACCTGGCCTTCCTGGACCACGTAGTCCACGTCCAGGTGAAAGAGCTTTTTGGCCTTCATGGCCTGGGTGAAGTAATGGATGTACTCGAAGTTTTCCGAGTCGAAGAGCGAGCCGTGGATAAGACTCCGCTTTTGTAAGAGCTCCTCGATATGGTTCATACCCTGGTCGGTGAAGCTGATCTTCTTGTTCTTTTCCTCGACCTTGTAGTCCCCCACCGGCTCTTCCGGGTACTCCCCGGTGTCCGGGTCTTTGGCGCACTCAGTGAGGGAGGCCACCAGCTTGTTGACCTCGTAGTATTTCGAGGTGTCGTCCTCGGCGGCCCCGGAGATGATCAGCGGGGTCCGCGCCTCGTCGATCAGTATGGAGTCGATCTCGTCCACGATGCAGAAGGCATGTGTTTTCTGTACCCGCCCGCTGGTGTCCCAGCGCATGTTGTCCCTGAGGTAGTCGAAGCCGAACTCATTGTTTGTTCCGTAGGTAATGTCCCTGGCATAGGCCTCGCGCCGGGCCTCGTTGTCCATGCGGGAGAGGATCACTCCCACCGATACGCCCAGGAGGGAGTAAATCCGGCCCATCCACTCCGAGTCGCGCTCGGCCAGGTAATCGTTGACCGTGACGATGTGCACCCCTCCGCCTGCCAGGGAGTTGAGGTAGGCCGCGGTCACGCTGGCCAGGGTCTTTCCCTCGCCGGTCTTCATCTCGGCGATGTTTCCCCGGTGGAGGGCGATGCCCCCCATGAGCTGGACATCGTAGATCCGCTCCCCCAGGCGGCGGCGGGCGGCCTCCCGCACCAGGGCGAAGGCCTCGGGGAGGATGTCTTCCAGGTCTTCCCCCTTGGCCAGGCGCTGTTTGAAGGCCGCGGTTTTAGCGGCGAACTCCTCGTCTTTCAGGGCCATCATGGCCGGTTCATGACTGTTGATTTTGGCGATCAGGGGGGTTAAATCTTTAAGGTCCTTCTCGTGCTTGGACCCGAATATGGCGTTGACTGCTTTGCTGATCATGAGTCAATGATACCGCTAGAGCCGCGAACGGGTCAAGCTGAGGGAGAGTGGTGAAGACGTGAACAACATCGATAACGCTGTGCGGTTTCATAGTCTCGCTTCCTCTTAAGATGATATTTTTTTTCGTATTACTATTTCACCGTTTCGTACACCTTCATAGCCGGTGATGCGTGCGGAACCGACCAAGCCTGAGAGTTGGGTGTTAATTCCGGTCTTGCCAGTAGCTCAACTGCGGTCCTTTCATCTACCGGGATAAGGGGATTTTGAAGTTGAGACCCTATACCATTAGCGTGCCTGCGGTAAGGCGACCCCCGCCATTACCTTGGGTACCGCCATTTCCTTTGACTGCCGGGGAGCTGCTGGCTTAGAATTCCTGGAGAGACAAGGCGCGGGCATAAGGCGGATCTTTTTCTTAACGTAATTTTTGTTCCGCCGGGAGCCTGCCGGAAAAAGGAAAGGGGGTAGGGAGGATGAAAAGACTCGTACTGATGGTATGTCTGCTGGCGGCCGCCGTCACGGCGGGGGCCTTCGAGCAGGTTCTGAACGCCGCCGGCTTTCAGGAGGTGCAGGCCGACAACGGTATGGTCCTGCAGTGGAAAGTGGAGGAGGACAGCCTGCACGTGATCTTGAGCGGCCGTACAGAAGGTTGGGTGGCTGTGGGCTTCAACCCTTCGGACAAGATGAAGGACGCCAATTTTATCCTCGGTTACGTGGCGGACGGGGAGGTGGTGCTGGAGGACCACTACGGCACCCGCAAGGGGCGGCATGCTGCGGATACCAAGCTGGAGGGCGCTGAGAACACGGAGCTGATCGGGGGCTTCGAGCGGGACGGAATTACCCAGGTCGAGTTCACCATTCCTCTGGATTCCGGGGACGACGCGGACCGGGCCCTGGTACCGGGAGAGCGTTATCCGGTGCTTTTGGCCTACGGCAAGGCGGACGATTTCGGGAAAGGGCACTCCATTCCCGCCGAGGCCAAGGGCGAGATCACCCTCTAGGGACGCCTTTTGCCTTCTATCGCCCCTGTCCGGCAGCCCGGGCAGGGCAGGAGCCGCGGGCTTGCCGTGTTCGCCTCATGCCTGCTGGGTCTGAACGTTTTGTTCCGGCTTCCTGCTCTCACAGTGGGCGGTGCAGCCCTGGTGCTGCTGAGCCCGGCGGCGGATGCCCTGCTATTGGCACTGCTGGTTTGCCTCTGGGTTTGGCTGAGACTGCCCGGGCTGCGGATAGTCTGCTTCGTGCTGGCCGGAACCGGCCTGATGCTTCTGTCCTTTCGCACCGCCGACAGCCTGGTGCCCTATTACTTCGACCGCGCTTTCCGCCCCGCCCTGGATCTGGGCTATTTACCCGATCTCTACGCCCTGCTCAGAGACACGCTGCCGCCCCTGGTCTTCTATGGCGCGCTGCTGCTGTTGGCGGCAGCGACCGCGGGCCTGGGTGCAGGGTTTTGGGGGCTGTTTCGGATGCTTGGTGAAAGCTGCCGGCTGCCGGCCTGCCGCTGGTCCCTGATTACATTGATTGCCCTGTTGAGTTTTGTTGAGCTCCTGACACCGTTCTCCTTCTTGGGGGAGAGCGCGCCTGTGCGGTTGGTGGGGAAGAGCGGCGGCTCGGGAGTGAAGGAAACAGCCGTCGGCGGGGAAACGGAGAATCCGGAGACTGCCTTCCACCGGGAGGCCGCCGAACCCGGGGGCGGCATGCTGGCACGCCTGGAGGGGCGCAATGTTCTGTTGCTGGTGGTGGAATCCTACGGCTACACCTTGTTTTCCGAGCCGGAGCACTTTGATCTTTTCCAACCCCACCTGGCACGCTTCGAGGCGGAGCTGGAAGCCGCGGGCTTCGCGGTCTGCTCCAATTTCCTGGAGTCAACGGCCTTCGGGGGCAATTCCTGGCTGGCCGACGCGACTTTGACCACCGGCGTACGCATCGAGGATGAAGCGGCCTACCGCGAGCTTCTGGCCTCCGAGGTCAAGCCCCTGGCCGCGTACTTCCGGGAGGCGGGCTACCGGGCGGTGGCGGCCATGCCGGCCACCACCAGGGCCTGGCCGGAGGGAGAGTTTTTTGCTTTTGACCGCATCTACACTTATCCCGACTTCGGCTACCGGGGGCCCAACCTGAAATGGGCGCCCATGACCGACCAGTACGTGCTGGATTTCATGCACCGAGCAGAGATCGCCGGGGCCGCCTCGCCCCTGCTCGTGGAGTACCTGCTGATCTCCAGCCACTACCCATTCAACCTGATTCCCGTCTACTTCGAGGACTGGAGCCGGGTAGGGGACGGCAGCATCTACCACCGGACCGAAGCGGTGCGGGTGCTGCCTATTCCGGCGGGGCGGCAGACTGCCGGCATCGAGGGGCTGGCGGAAGCCATCGCCTATGACCTCAGGCTGATCGCCGGCTATCTGGATCGATTCGTGGCCGATGAGTCGCTGATCGTGATCGTGGGGGACCATCAGCCCTACAGCGGCGTCACCGGCCGGGGCAAGCCCCGCTCGGTGGCCATCCACGCAGTCAGCCGCCGGCGGGAGCTGTTACTGCCCTTCCTGAGCCGGGGCTACGTGGCCGGGGCCTTTCCCGATCAGCCCCTCCCGCATCCGGGCATGGAGACTTTTCTGCCCGCCCTGCTGGAGGATTTCAGCGCACCCGGGCCGGATGAGGGTTCGGCGGCGGGAGGCTAGCCGGAGCTTTCCGGCGGCCTTGTGGCTGCCGGCGGACGGCGGTCTCCGCGGAGCCGGGCCGCGGTCACTCCCAAACCGGCCAGCACCAGCAGCAGGTCCCTAACGCGGATATAGACAATCAAACTCACCGCCGCCTCGGGGGCGCGGTCCAGCAAGGTGAAGGCCAGGCGCTGGGCAGCCTCAAGAGCACCCAAGGCCCCGGGAATGGGCAGCAAAAAGGACAGCTTGCCGGCCGCCAGCACCAGGACCACCTCACGCCAGCTCAAAACAAGACCCAGGAAGCGCAGCACCAGCATGGTTTCCGCAACTGCCAGGCCCCAGACCAGTACAAAGAAGATCAGGAGCTCTCCGGTCAGTCGTACGCCTCGGCGGCTGTAGCCGGCCACGGCCTGCTCGACCCGGATAGCCAATGCCTGCAGGTTCCCGGACCGGCCGCCGCGCCGCAGCAATTTGGCGAGCAGGCCGAGCAGGCGTGTCAGGGGCCGGAAGCCCCGGGTTATGGCCAGCAGGTAGGCCGCGGGAAGAAAAGCCAGGAGGGAAACCGCGGCCAGCAGGCCGATCAAACGCTGCGGGACCAGGCCGGGCAGCGCCGCGGCCGCCGCCGCGCCCACGGCCAGGAAGGCGAAGTTGCCCGCCAGCTCGTAGCTCTTGTCCAGCAGCAGGGAGGCGGAGCCGGTCTCGTAGCTGATGCCGCCCCGGCGGCCTGCCAGAAGCACCTGCAGGGGTTCCCCCCCGAACTGCGGGCCCGGGGTCAGGTAGCTGACCGCGAAGCCCGCCAGGCGCCAGGCGGCCAGGCGCGGCAGGTCCGTACAGCGCAGGTGCCGCCCCAAACCGTGGAGGATCCAGCCCCAGCGCAGGCTCAGGACCAGGAGGAAGAGCAGGTTCAGCACCGCCAGAGCGGTCAGCTGGGGCGCGCCGAGGCGGGATAGAAGCGCCCCCACCAGGCGCCAGTTCAAGCCGCGGAGGGACCAGAGGAGGAGGAGGGGTACGGGCAGCCAGAAAAGCAGCCAGAAACGTTTCATACAGGCCGCCTGAGAAGCTCCCCCAGCCGGGGGCCGCCGCCGAGCAGGAGCAGGAGCAAAGCGCAGCACAACTGCAAGGAGCCGGTCAGGGTCAGGCCGCCAAGGTAGAGGGGCAGCCCGACCAGAACGATAACCGTCATCGCGAAGAAGGGAAGGCCCCGCCCGAGCGCCAGGCCCAGGAGGCCCAGGGCGGTCAGCCAGGCGGCGGCGCGCGCAGCACCGGACGGGAGGGGCAGGAGGTTGCTCCAGGCAGGAGCAACCGTGCCGTCGTCGATCACGGCCCACACAGCGGCCAGGCCCAGCAGCAGGCTGGCGGCGCGCAGCAGCAGGGGCAGGCGTACTTCCAGCCAGGATTGTACGCAGGCCCGCCTGCGGGCAGCAGGCGCTGTGTCGGAATTCAGGCGGCTGGAGATCAGCAGCCAGTCCCGCCCGAAGCCCAGTAAAAGGGGCAGGCCGATCAGGGTTTCCACCAGTAAAGCGGGGCCGGGGCGGGCGATGGGCCAGAGAAACACTGCGGCCAGGGCCATCTGGAAACCCGCCAGGCGGCGGCGCCAGCGGTTTGGGGGCAGGGACAGCACGCTCAAGCCCCGCTGCCGACGCAGCCAAATCCCAAAAGCGAAGAGGTAGTGGGCCAGCCCCACCAAAAGCAGGGGAGGGGGCAGGATGCGGTACTGCACCACCAGCAGCAAAGCGGTCAGCAAGCCCAGGCCGTCGAGCTCCTGGTCCAGGGCTTCTCCCAGCCGGGTGCGGGTGTCGGTGCGGCGGGCCACATATCCGTCCATAAAATCCAGGCAGGCGATGGCGGTGTAAACCAGGGCGGGAACCCAGGCAGCCGGGAGGCCTGCGGGAAGGGGTGCGAACAGGAAGCCCGCCAGGAAGGCGATCAGGAGGCCCCGCAGCAGGGTGAGCAAATTGGCCGCTCCCCAGAGGGCCCGGCCCGCCTCCGCGGCAAGACCCCGGCGGCGCCAGAGGAAGAGCAGCAGCCGTGCGCAGACCGCCCCGCTGGCCGCAAGGCGGAGCGCGCCGGCGGCAGGCTCCGCTTTGCGACCAGCGGCGCCGGGGAGCCAGAGGAAGACGGCGGTGACCAGCAGGGCGCAGAAAAACGCGAGCAGGCTGAAGCCCCTGGTAAAAGTTCGGGGCGGAGACGGCTGTTGCAGGGAAGTGGGCCCGTTCATCCGCCGGCCGGCAGCGGAATCAGTCGAGCATATGCCCGAGGCGTTCCCGCTTGGTCAGCAGGTAGTCCCGGTTGTAGGCGTTGGAGCGGATCACCAGGGGGATACGCCGGCTGATCTGGATTTTCGCCTCGGTGAGGCCGCGGATCTTGTCCGGGTTGTTGGTCATGAGCGCCACCGAGCGGATGCCCAGCAGGCGGATGATCGCCGCGGCGGCTTCGTAGGTGCGGGCGTCGGTGGGCAGACCCAGCTGCTGGTTGGCCTCCACCGTATCCAGTCCCTGGTCCTGGAGGTCGTAGGCCCGCAGCTTGTTGAGCAGCCCGATACCCCGGCCTTCCTGGCGCAGGTAGATCACCACGCCGCACTCCTGCTCCTGGACATACTGCAGGGAGGCCTCGAGCTGCTGGCGGCAGTCGCAGCGCAGGGAACCCCAGATATCTCCGGTGTGGCATTCCGAGTGGATGCGCACCGTGCAATCGCTGCGGCCCTTCACCGTACCGTGCACCAGGGCGGTGTGCTCCTTGTTGCCTTCCTGCTGCAGGAATCCGTAGATGATAAAATCGCCGAACACCGTGGGCAGCTTCGCCCGGCTGACCAGCTCGATGCCCTCCAGCTTTCTGCCGGTGCTGCGGGCTTTTGCGAGTTTCGGTGCTGCCATGCACTCCCCCTTTAAAACTTTATTTCATAACAACATATATAATAATCAATATCAGGAGGGGCGGCCAACAAAAATAAAGAATTCCTTGATCGGCTTATGGGGCGGAGCTATCATGATAGGTATGAGCGTAAGAATCACCGTGAGCTATGCACAGAGCCTGGACGGCCGCATCGCTACCGCAGCCGGGGACTCCCGTACCATCTCCGGTCCCGCCACTTTACGCCTGGCCCACCGGCTGCGCCGCGACAACCAGGCGATTCTAGTAGGCATAAACACCGTGCTCAAGGACAATCCCCGGCTGACCTGCCGCCTGGTGCGGGGCCGGAGTCCCCTGCGGGTGGTGCTGGACAGCTCGCTCCGCCTGCCCCCGGAGTGCGAGCTGGCGGCTGGGGCCGCCGATCAGCCGACCTGGGTTTTCGCCGGCCCGGACGCCCCGCCTGAGCGGGAGCGAATCCTTGCCGGGCTGGGGGTGAAGGTGAGCCGGGTGCCGGCAGGTCCGGAGGGTCTGGACCTGCCGCGGGTGCTCGATCTGTTGGAAGAAACGGGCTGTGTCCGGTTGATGGTGGAGGGCGGGGGAGCTGTGATCACCGCCTTTTTGCGGGCCCGACTGGTGGACCGGCTGGTGATCACCACTTCTCCCATCCTGCTCGGCAGCGGAGTCGAGGCGGTGGGAGATTTGGGAATAACGGCCCTGGCCGAGGCGCTCAGGCCCCGGCGGGTTCGGCGTCGCCGTTTCGGCCCCGACATGGTCTGGGACCTGCAGCTTGAGAAGGTGCGGACATGAAAAGCGCCGAGGCAAGGCGGCCGGAAAAGGCCCGCTGCCTGGTGTTCACCGCTCCCGGACAAGTAAAGCTGCGCACGGAAATCCTGCGCCGCGAGCCGGGGCAGCTGCGGGTCGACTCGAAGCTGATGGCCGTGAGCCACGGCACCGAGCTGCTGGCCTACCGGGGGCGGCTGCCCGCCGGACTGGACAGCGACGAAACGCTCAAATCGCTGCAAGGGCCCCTGAGCTATCCCCTCAAGTACGGCTACAGCAATGTGGGCCTGCGGGAGGACGGCAGGCGGGTCTTCGCCTTCTATCCCCACCAGGATCGCTTCTACATCGACCCGGACCAGACGGTCTGCCTGCCCGACGGCCTAAAGTGCGAGGACGCGGTGTTTTTGGCCAATATGGAGACCGCGGTGGGCATTGTCCACGATCTGGCCCCGCGGCTGGGTGAGAGGATTCTGGTGGTGGGCCAGGGGGTGGTGGGCCTGCTGGTTTCCGCGCTGCTGGTACGCAGCGGTGTCGGGCTGGTCCTGGCCGTGGAGCGCTACGAGCTGCGCCGCCGGGCCGCCGCCGACCTGGGGTGCACGGTGCTGGACCCGGAGAACGGCGATGTTCGCGGGCGCATCTTCGAGCTCACCGGCGGGCGGGGGGCGGACGCGGCGGTCAACGCCAGCGGCAGCGCAGCAGGGCTGCAGCTGGCCGTGGACTGTCTGGCCTTCGGCGCCGTCCTGGTGGAGGCTTCCTGGTACGGGAGCCGGCCGGTGACGGTCAACCTGGGGACCGCCTTTCATCGCCGCCGACTAATCGTCAAGAGCAGCCAGGTCTCGAACCTGGACCCGGCCCTCACCGGGCGCTGGGACAAACCGCGCCGGCTGGACCTGGCCCTGGATCTTCTGCAGCAAATGCGTCCCGGGCGGTTTGTCAGTCAACGGTTCAAGCTGAGCGAGGGCGGGAAAGCCTTCGCGCTTTTGGACAAGGCGCCGGAGAATGTGATCCAGCTGGTGCTGGAACCCTGAGACAGGAGGATAGCATGTACACCGTGGGCATTCGCGGGAATTTGACCGCTTCCCATTCGCTTTTGGGGGTGGAGCCGGAGGAGGCAGAACCCCACGAGCACACCTACCGGATAGAGTGGCGCTGCCGGGCAAAGAGCCTGGACGAACGCGGCTTTGCCGTGGACATCGCTTTCATGGAATCCGCCCTAACCGAGCTCCTAAGATCCCTGGAGAAGAGCTACCTCAATGACCTGGAGTTCTTCGCCCGCCGGCCGGTGAGCGTGGAGAACCTGGCTCTCTACCTCCACGGCAGGCTCGAGAACAGGCTGCAGCAGACAAACGCCGCCGGAGACAGGACGCTTCTTTCCGAGATATGCGTCTGGGAGTCCGAAAGCGCCTGGGCAGCCTACAGGCCGTGAAGCTCCTGCTGATCATCTACGGCTCTCTTTCCCAAATATCCGGGGGCTACCTCTACGACCGCCGGGTGGTGTCCTTTTTACGCGCCCGGGGCGTGGTGGTGGAGGTTCTCGGGCTCCGGCGGCTAAGCTATCCTGCCTGCCGCCTGCAAGCCCTGCGGCCCCGCCTCAGGCGCCTGCTCCGGCACCCGGGGGATTATGACGTGATTGTCGTGGACGAGCTGACCTTTCCCTCCCTCTGCGACCCGGGGCGCCGCAGGCATCCCCGCTCACCCCGCCTGGCGGTTATGGTGCACCATCTGGCGGTCTCGGAGCGCAAGTCCCCCCTGCCGCGGCGTGTGGCGGCCCGCCTGGAGCGGCGCCTGCTTTTGGCGGCCGACGCAGTGCTGGTCAACAGCGCCACTACCGCCGCCACGGTACGCGAGCTGCTGCGAACAAAAAAGCCGCTGTTTATCTGCCCGCCGGGAAGCGACGCCCTGAAGGTCCCCGAACCGGTGCAAACCGCCGCGGAAGGGAAGGGCGGCGACGCGCATGCACCCCGGTTGCTGATCACGGGCAATATCATTCCCCGCAAGGGGCATCATTTGCTGCCGGAGCTGCTGGCGCCGCTTAAAGATTTGCCCTGGGAGCTCAGGGTTGTGGGTGGGGCGCCGGAGCGGTGCTACCGACGCAGGCTGGGGCGGCTGATCCGCCGGGCAGGCCTGTCGGAGAGGGTGGTCTTCACCGGGGAGCTGGCGCCTGAGGCGCTGGCGCGGGAGTACATGGAAGCGGATATCTTCGTGTTTCCCTCTGCCTACGAGGGTTTCGGCATCTCTTTGGCCGAAGCGGTTCGCTGCGGGCTGCCCTGCCTGGCCTTCGCCTCCGGAGCCCTGTCTGAGTGGGCGGGCCGAACGGAGCTGCTGGTTCCCGCCGGAGACCTCCGCGCCTTCCAGGACCGTCTCGCGGCCCTGATCCGCGATCCCGCGCTCCGAAAGAAGGCGGCCGGAGATTCCCGCCGCCTGGCCGGGGAGCTGCCCGCCTGGGAGCAGACTGGGCGCTGTTTTCTCGCCGCCCTGGATACAATGTTGGAGCACCCCACCGGGGCACAAAGAGAGCCCCGGCCGTGACATCTCCCGGCGTGATCGATATCCCCGCCTACCTGGAAGCCAAGTTCCCGCTGGACTCCGCCAGCCTCAACAGGCGCGTCTGGCGCCGATTCCGCCGCCGCCTGGAGGCATTGCCCGACCCGAGGCTTCTGGATTTGGGCACCGGCACCGGCGCCATGCTCAGGCGCTGTCTGGCCATGCACCTGAAGGGTGCGCCCCGGCTGATCGGCGTCGACAGCGATGAGATCAGTTTGGGTCTGGCCCGCCGGCGCTTCGAAGCCCTGCCGGCGGAACCGCGGCCACCGCGAGCACCGCGAACGCAAAGCGCTCCGGCCCCGGCGATCCGCCTTGTCCGGATCGACCTGCTCGGAGCCGCCCTGCACCCGCAGCGGCGGGGAAAAGCTGCGCGCATGCCTTTCGACTGCATTACCGCCCACGCGCTCATGGACCTGCTGCCCCTGTCAGCGGTGCTGGCCTGGGTGCGCACCCTGCTCTGCCCGGGAGGGCTGTTCTATGCCAGCCTCAACTACCAGGGTCTGACGCGCTTCTTCCCCGCCTGGACAGATCCCGCCTTCGAGGCCGCCCTGCTGGCGGAGTACGATCGCAGCATGGAAAAGCGCCGGGCCGCCGGTCTGGTCACCGGGGGCAGCCTCAGCGGCAGCCGCCTCTGCGCGGCCCTGAAGAGCCAGGGCTTCCGGGTGCTGGTTCACGGCCGCTCCGACTGGCGGCTGCGGCACCGCGGCCGTGCCGGCGCGAAAGAGGATAAAACCAGGCGCAGAGTGTTGTGCGAGACCCTGTTGACCATGATCTACCGTGAGATCCTGGAGAGTCGAGCGATGCCCGGCCGTGAGGACAAGCTGGCCCTCTGGTACCAAAGCAGGCTGAAAACCGCCCGGGAGAATCGCCTGGGACTGCGGGTCCGCCACCTGGATATCCTGGCCGTCAGGTCCGCCCGTCGTTGACACAGCGCATCCACAGCAGGTATGATGCTGCCAGTTGAGGAGCTGATGACACACACCAGGCATATACCACTCATTCTCGCGACACTACTTCTGGTTGGATTGACCGGCTGCCGGCAGACGGCCATCGAGGAGCTGAACCGGCAGGAGCTTTTCACCCTGGGGCTGGGAAAGATGGAGGATCAGATCGACCTCTTTCAGACCGAGGGAGAGCTCTTCAACCTCAAGAACCGCATCTGCATGCGCGACGGGCTTTTCTTCATCGCCAACGGCAATTCCGCCAAGATCATGGCCTTCTCCTCCTACGGAGACCTGATCTACATGCTATACAATCCGGAGCGCAACCCCCGGCCTGTGTCCTTCAGCATGGACCAGGATCTGGCCGCCACGCGCCGGGCGCAGCCCTTCCCCCTCAAGCGGATCGGAGAGCTGGCGGTGGACCGGGAGAAGATAGTCTATGTCGAAGATGTAGTCAGCGAAGAGCGG
>Ga0272442_10001439_pt1 | contig 36308 bp, 33 predicted proteins | sample SSMForm2O_FD_200262 | JGI IMG/M metagenome (GOLD analysis project Ga0272442, IMG submission 200262) | Marine sediment archaeal communities from Little Sippewissett salt marsh, Falmouth, MA, United States - SSM-Form-2O | ecosystem: Environmental > Aquatic > Marine > Wetlands > Sediment ... | reverse complement strand
CCTTCCCCGCCCGGGGGAAATGATCCCGTAATCGCGACTGAATCGCCTTTTGATGCCAGGCCGTTTTCGAGCATTACGGAAGATGCCTGTTCGATCATGTCAGACAGGGTTTCGCCCGGAGTGACCAGAAACGGCAGGACACCCCAGTGAAGGGCGAGCCTGTAGTATGTTTCCTTCCTTCCGGTCAGAGCCGCAATAGGTGCCTGCGGCCTGTATTCGCTTACGAGTTCTGCCGTGTGCCCGCTCTGCGTAAAGACGGCAACCGCCCTCAGCTCAAGGTCGCGAATGGACACGGCAGCGGCACGGGCTACCGCATTGGTAAAAGTATTCTCGCGCACCGACGGAGGCACGGGCCTGCTTTTGAAAAGCCTGCTGTTCTCCACTTCCCGTATTATGCTTGCCATTGTGCCTACGGCCTCAACAGGATATCTGCCAGCTGCACTTTCACCCGAGAGCATGAGAGCGTCGGTCCCGTCGAGTATCGCATTGGCAACGTCCGACGCCTCTGCCCTTGTCGGCCGTGGGTTGTGTATCATTGATTCCAGCATCTGTGTCGCCGTTATCACGAGCTTGCCCTCGCGGTTTACTTCCTGTATTGCGCGTTTCTGCACCAGAGGCACTTTCTCTGCCCCCAGCTCTACGCCCAGGTCCCCTCGCGCCACCATGAGGCCGTCCGCAGCTTCGACGATGTCAACGAGATTTTCCACTGCCAGGGGAGTCTCCATCTTGGCAAGAACGGGAATGCTGTGGCTCAGCTTTTTTGCCTCAAGAACGTCTTCGGCCGTGTTTACAAAACTCAGGGCCACGTAGTCCACGCCCAGCTCAATTCCGAAAGCCAGGTCGTCCCTGTCCTTTGCAGTAAGCGCGGGTATTCCCAGATCAACGTTCGGCAGGTTGATTCCCTTGTGATCTTTCAATGTGCCGCCGTCAACCACTTCGCACTTCAGCTCGCCGCCGGATTCCGGCGACAGAACCTTTAAACCGAGCATGCCGTCGTCCATCAGCAGCATGTCGCCCTTTTTAGCTTTCCTGATCACGGCGGGTTCCGGAACAGGGATCCTGCCTGCATCTGAGGTCTGTTCGCCTTCAAACAGTACGAGCTTCTGACCCTGTTTCAGCTCAACAGCGCCGCCTGGAAGATTTCCCACCCTGATCTTGGGCCCGCAGAGATCCTGAAGAACGGCCACCGGACGGCCAGCCCTGCTTGAAGCCTCCCTGACCAGGCCGAAAATCCTGCGGTGATCCTCGTGTGTGCCATGGGAGAAATTAAGCCTGGCCACGTCCATACCGGCTTGGATCATCCTGTCGAGTATTTCCGGTTCACTGGATGCGGGGCCTATTGTGCATACGATCTTGGCTCTGCGCATTTGCATCTCCTTTCAAAGCAATTCCAAACGGTTGAAATGGTATCAGACACAACCGGGCAGTATCAAATGGTCATATTTTTCTAAATCCACCTGATCTTTATCTCACGATCCAACTTTTTAAATTCACGGTCACCGGTTACGAGCGCTGCCTTTTTCAGCTTCGCACATGCAGCGGCAAAGCAGTCTGCATAGGCTATACTTCCTGAGGCCTTGTATTTCGCCGCATGCCGGGTGATTTCCCGGTCCGCGTCCACAATTTCGATATCCAGGGCATCAAGCTCGTCAAGGACCGTATCAGCCCTTGATTCTGAATATCCCCTTGCAATGCTGTACCACAGCTCACCGGCATTGATTACGGACATAATGAGCTTTGCGCTCCCTCTGAACGACTCAAGTATGATCTTCTCTACACTTTCAGCTGACGCTTCATTCTCAAAAAACGCCATCATTGCCCAGCTGTCCATGACATAATTCTTAATCGCCATTACAGCTTCTTCTCCTTTTCCCTCTCCTGTCTGAGAACCTTCATCCCACGGCCGCCTTTTAATATGCCCCTTAATCTCCTGACATATGCGGGCGTAATCGGCCTGAGCACGATCCTTCCGTCCCTGTCTTCAACTTCAAACCTGGTCCCTGCCTTTAGTTCATATTTCCTGCGCAGTTTAACAGGAATAACCACCTGCCCTTTTTCTGTAATCGTAGTTTCCATTGGTTTACTCCTTTAGATAAGTATTATATTTATATTAATGTAAGTCAATACAACTATGTAATACTAAACACGACGCACGTGCTGTACGTTTACGGACAGGGCGCCATGATCGTTTTCCACGGTCCCTGTGATGATATAAGGCCGCAGGCGATCCACCTTTGTATGAAACTGTCTGAAAGCCCGCGGAAAAAAAACTGTCTCGTAGATGTCTGTTTCATCCTCGAAGCTCCAGAACTCCATGGGATCTCCCTCCCGGGTGGACACGACCTTTGACGTTACCGGCCATCCCACCAGGCTTATGCTCCGGCCCTGGTACGCCGGAATGTCCCTTGCCTTTACGACCCGGTGCCGCGCAAGCTCCTTCCTGAAAAAAACCAGAGGATGATGCCCGCACAGAAACCCCAGCCGCTCGTACTCCTGCCTCAAGAGAGCCATGTATCCGGGGTTGCATTTATTGCGCGGGGACCTCTCGCTATCACGGCCTGCCAAGGGGGAGGTGCCCCTCCAGGCTTTCGCGACACCTCCTCCCGTCGCAGCCTCATATTCCAATTGGAAGCGTGGGGCGGCCCGTCTTCCTGTCAACACCGTCCACAGCTGCTGAGGCCTGCTCAGTCCGCCCGAGATTGAATCAAACGCTCCCACGGCAGCAAGCGCCTCTGCATCGGACACCGGAACCCTGACGCGCTCCATCAGGTCTTCAAGGCTGCCGAATTCCCCTGCCCTGTCCCTCTCCTTAATAATCGACTCAACTGTTTTCGCATGAAGCCCGGAGACGGCCATGAATCCTGTCCTGATCACACCATCCCCGGCGAAATACCGAACCCGGCTTTCGTTCACATCAGGCGGCAGGACCTTCACGCCCATTCTGTGCGCCTCGCTCACATAGGCCTGTGCAGTGTAAAACCCGCCGCCGTTTGATATCACCGCTGCAAGAAACTCCGCCGGATGGTGAGCCTTTATGTACGCGGACTGAAAAGAAACCATCGCAAAGGAGGCCGAATGAGGCTTGCAGAAGCTGTATCCGTCAAAGGAAAGGATCATCTCCCAGATTTTCTCGATGCTCGCATCATCCACGCCCCTGTCCCGGGCACCTGCAAAGAACTTTTTTCTGTACTGCCTTAACTTGAGCTCCCTGTTTTTCTTCGAAATGATCTTCCTGAGCCCGTCCGCCTCCCCGGATGAGAAACCTGCAAGTGCAATGGCCACTTTTGAGACATCCTCCTGATAGCACATGATTCCAAAGGTCTCTTTGAGCAAATCGCCCAGGACCGGATGAAGAGGCTCATACGGTTTGCCCCTGAGACGTTCCACATACTCGTTGATGAACCGGTTCGCCGCCGGACGGATCATGGAGCTGTGAATCACAATGCTCTCAAAGTCACCCCTGCCGGTTTTGTTCTGAAGCTGACGCGTTGCAGGCGACTCGACGTAGAACACACCCATTGTTCTTCCGCCGGCCAGAAGCACCTGTGTCTTTGTGTCCGAAACCGGATCCCATGATGATTCATCTATCACTACGCCGTTTTCGCGCAGACTGGCCAGCGCATCCCTTACAACGGCAAGGGACCTGTTTCCGAGAAGGTCTATCTTGACCAGGCCTGCTTCCTCGCTTCCGTCCTTTTCCCATGTGACAACGGGCACGCCCTTTGCGGCCGTCTCCACGGGCGCATATTTCTCAATCGGCCTCGGCGTGATAACGAGCCCTCCCACATGAACTCCGAGATGCCGGGGAAAACCCGTGATCCTGTCTGCAACCGCAAGAATCTCCGGCCAGGGAGGATTCAGATGAAGATTATTTTCACAGGCACGGCCTGCCAGCCTCCACACATTGGAATCTGAAGCATGCTCGCATTCCTGCCCTTCATTATTATAAAAAGACCTCAGAAACGATGCAGACATTCCGTGCAGTTTCTTTTCGACCTTCTTTATCTCGCCGTCGGGAATTCCATACACCCTCGCGGTCTCTCTTATGGCGCTCCTTGCCTTGAAATGAATGTGATTGCACACCATGGCGCAGTAATCGCGGCCGTATCCCTCCATTACACCGTCTATGATGTCGTCCCGCTCGTCCCACGCAAAATCCACGTCAATGTCAGGCGGATCCTCGCGCTCGGGATTCAGAAAACGCTCGAAGTACAGATTGAAACGGATCGGATCCACGTTCGTGATACCAAGGCTGTAAGCAACCAGGCTTGCAGCCCCGCTTCCACGCCCGCATATGCGCGATGCCTTTGACACGATATCGGCCACTACGAGAAAGTACGCCGCAAAGCCCTTCTCCTGAATGATTCCAAGTTCGTAATCAAGCCTTTCGAGAACGGTTTCATTCAGCTCTCCGTACCTGGCCTGCGCCCCCTGAAGCGCCCTGCTCCTGAGAACGTCCATTGCACTTTTTCCGTCCTTATTCCTGTATCCAGGAAAGATCCAGCCGTTGAAAATGCTGTCGAACCTGCAGGCGTCGGCAATCTTCACGCTGTTTTCAAGCGCATCGGGACAGACCGCAAAACGTCCGGACATCTCCTTTTCAGATGCAAGAAAGCCGTGACCGTTCATCAAATCGTCCTGCTTTAACGTGCTCAGGGTAGAGAGATTTGCTATTGCCCTTAAAAGCCTGTGAATTTTTCGATCCTGCTCAGACAGGAAAGTTACTTCAGCCGAAGCGACAGGGGGAACACCTAGGGAGCGTGCAAGCTCCGGAACTGTCCGGTTCATGTTCGTAATCAGCGCGTAAAAGTCCGGGCAGCTGCCTGCCAGCTCTTTCAGCAGCCGGACAGAATCCGTAAGCACGAAATTACCGCGGCCGTATGCGGCAAGAGAATCTGCGAAATTAAAGTTTTTATCCCTCATCCTGCCGCTCAGCAGCATGCAGATGTTCTCGAAACCTCTCCTGTCTTTTGCGAGCAGCACGGCGCGCATGTCGTTGTGACGTACTTCCGTGCCTGTAACGGGACGCATACCGTGCTCTTTACAGCACTCGAGAAATACATGAACACCGTAAACATTGTTGATGTCTGTCAGGGCGATTGTGTCGTAACCCAGCCTCTTTGCCTCGATAACGATCTCGTGAACATGATTCGCCCCGTACAGAAGCGAATAATTCGAATGAACATGAAGATGCACGAAGGACATGTCGTTAACGATACCTCACGGTTAATTGTCAGCGTGGGGCGGCCCGGCGAAGGGGGGTCCGTGTCCAGCCTTTACGGCGGACCGGAGCCCGCGAGCCGGTAGCCGGGGGTCCCCACGCTGCCGTAATCGAAGGGCAGACACGGTGGTCTGCCCCTACTACGAGGACAAATCGAACTGAATTCGACCTTCGACGGGCCCGGGTTCAACTGAACCCTTGAAATACCAATACTCTGCCTGCCGAACCTGCGCCTTATTCCGTCAAGCGCTTCCTGCAGGCTGCGTTCGTTTTTTCTGTTGTCCGGATCAAACAGATCCATCTGAAAACATCCCGGCCTCAGTTTTTTCAGTTTGAGATTCAGGCCCCTGACGCGTACGCGCCTGTCCATGGCCTTTTCAAGCAGCTCCCGCGCACACGACATCAGATCCAGGTCCAGGATAACGGGCTGCTTCAGGCTCCTGCGGCGAATCCTTTCAAACGAATCCGTATACCGCACATGAAGCTCCAGCGACCCTGCAGCCATGCCCTGTTCCCTCAGCCTGAAGCCTGCATCCTCAACAACCGAACGCAGGCAGCATGCAACCTCATCAATATCGTTAGTGTCCGTATCCAGAACACGCTCGCTCCGGATTGCAGGCTCAACATCTCCAATACCCGTGACCGGGCTCGTGTCTATGCCCCTTGCCCGGTCCCGCAGTGAAACGCCCTTTCGCCCGAACGCCAGAAATGCCTCGTCATCATCAAGAGCCGCGAACTGACCTATGCTTTCTATTGCCAGAAGTCTCATCCGTTCGAGAAGCCTTCGCCCGATTCCGGGCAGCATGGAAATATCCTGCGGCCCGAGAAACCCCCCTTCGTCTCCAGCCGCAACAGACGCAAACCCGTACGGCTTGACCACGCGGGTGGCCACCTTGGATACGAGCTTGTTCGTGGCCAGTCCTGTGGAAGACTCGAAGCGCAGTCTCTGCTTAAGTTCCCGCCTGATTCCGGCTGCAACATCCACCGGCTCGCCGAACAGCCTGCCGGTTCCGCTTATGTCCACGAAAATATTTCCACGGCCCGCCTGTTCCACCAGCGGCGAGTATTCGCAGGCCATATTGTACATGGCGCTTTCGGCACGGGCGTAAAGATCCGGCCGCGGAGGCACTACGATTGTTTCCCTTATCCTACTGCGAACCATGCGCAGTGGCATTCCGCGCCGTATGCCTTCCCTGAACGCGCGCTCGGAAAGATCCAGCACAACGGCCCTTGCCCGGCCTTCCGGCGCAATCACCAGGGGCCTGTCGCGCAGACAGGGATCGCACACCTGCTCCACTGAGGCCATGAAGTTTGAAACATTAAGATGAACCACGTCGCGATACATCACTATTCTTTATTCAGAATTCTTTTCATCATCAGTGCGTTCCCTGCGGCCTGGCCTCGATGATGATTGTTGAAATAAACGCGGATCTTCTTCGCTTCCGTTCCCATTGCCCTGATGCGGTCCGCCCATCCTTTCAATTCTTTCTCACTGTAATCGTAGTCAAAACGCGCCGCAGTATCAGACCCCCACCAGCCGTTTTCGTTACGGCCGTAGAAACGTACATATGCAACATCCGAAGTAACAATATCCACGCACGGCCCTGCGCCCCCTGCCCGTGGAGCATCCACGCAGCAGAAGCCCACCGCGCGTTTTCGCAGTTCTTCGAACACCCGCCTGTTGAGCCACAGCGTGTTCTGAAACTCCACCGTCAGGGGAAGCGGCCCGATCCTTCTGATAAGCATGTCGATATGCCTGCGGTTCTCAGGCGTGTATTCAAAATCCCCGGGCACCCTGAGCAGAACAGATGAAAGGCGCCCGCTTTCGACAAGGGGGAATACCGATTCAGCGTATTCATCAACAGCACGCCTCCATTCATCCGAACCAATGCCGCGCAGGAAGGCCTCATGCGCCTTAAGGGAAAAATCCATGTCCCCGCCCGCCTGATCACACATGGACATGAGCTTGTGAGTGTCAGGCATCATGTAGGCGGTACTGTTGATCTCAACAGTGTCAAAGCGCCGGGAATAAAAGACCCAGAACTGATCCCGCTGAAGCCCTTCAGGATAAAAGCTCCCCTGCCAGTCCACATAATCATACCCGCAGGTGCCGGTTTTTATGTCGCACATGCTCCAGTTCCTTATTTTCGTAAGCATAATACCTTACGTTTGTAAGGCATGCAAGAGTCCAGGCATGTCTGCATCAAAAGCCGTCGGAGCGCTTTATGAAAAAGGTTTCAGTGCTGTTGTTTTAATGAACTACGCGGGTAAAGAACTCTATCTGATCCTCTTCGTCCTGCTCTTCTCTGAATTCTTCATCAAATTCTTCCAGCAGGTATGGGGGCAAAAGCGACTTCCAGTTCTCGATATTCTGCTGAATCCTCTCGAGCACAACGCTGTTAGCCCCGGTAGCGATAAACAGATCCTCGATATCCTCGATGCAGGTATAAGGAGGAATCTCCCAGAACACCTCGCTTTCGCAGGCAACGAACTCCAGAGGATCCTCCCAGCCGACTTCGGTGTCCACGCCGATAAGGGAATAGACCGACTTCACGTCCGAGCTTTCGGCCAGCCCGTTCTTGTCGAAGTACAGTTCTTCGATCTTCTGCTGCACTTCATCCAGCATCCGGTTGAGTTCTCCCGCAGCTGCAACTGCATCATTATTATTAGAGAAATTTCCCCTGATCAGCACGGGAGTCATTTTCTTGGAACAATTTTTCATTCTTAAACCATTTCTTCAGTGGAACATCTGTTCATGAACCCAAGAACTAACACACCCCCTGATACTACTCAAGCCCCCTACTCCACTATGACGTCGTCGTTGATCTCCCGGAGATCCGACCCGGCCGGGTAGGCATATGAACCGGCGGAATAATACCCGTAGGACATTACGGCGATCGGCTTGTTGGCATTTTCAGGCGAGTCGCCGGAATGCACTTCGTGCACGCCTTCCTCGATGTCGCAAACCCACGATTCATAAACCTTGCCATCCAGCTCGCCGTCCTCGGTCGGTCCTGCACAGGTGGTTGCAACGTCCTTCCCGTCGATCATGGCCTTTGTGCCATTCTCCATGGAAATCACAGCGTGATGACGGGAGAAATTCTTCCCCGTGGCAAACACGTAAAGTCCCCTTCTCTGATCCACTGCGGGCACGTAAAGAAGAGACGAATCCCCTATCATCGCCTGCGTATCCCCCTGGGAGACAAGAAGCTGGGCGATATGAAGCGGCCCTGTCGATTCCACCACAAAGCCCTTGTTTATGAAGAACTGCTTGAACTTGCCCCTGTTCAGCGTAAAGGAATCGTTCGGCGGTGCCAGGTTTGTCGTTACCTGCGTGCCGTCGAGATAGGCCATGATCCGGTAGAAATCCTCTTCGGGCGATGCAGGATCCCTTGGTGCGGAATGCGTCACTACAAACTTCTTGCCCATGGCCTCTGAAGGAAGGATCTGCTGCTCAAGGTGCTCTGCACAGCAGGAATCCTCAAACTTGTCCCCGTTTGATACAACTGAAAGATCCGTTCCGAAAAAGACGACGACGGGCTTGTCCGCCCGTACTACCGACCCCGAGAGATCGGGGAGTCCATCGAAAAGCTCGGTGTATTTTACAAACTTGGTTTCCAGGTTAAGAACGTCAAAAGGCCCGATTGTGAACTCGGCCGTCGTCCCTTTCTCAATCTTATCAATACCCTCGCCCGCCATTATCTCAAACGTCGGAGTGACCTTTACCAGTGTATCCTCTTCCACGCCTAAAACGGTAATGTAACCGTGATTACGCGGCCCTTCTATCTTCCCGCCTATCATGTACTCGAAAGGTCCTGACGGCGGATATCCCAGGATAAGATGATCCTTTCCGATTCCCGAAGTGGGCAGAAGGAGCGAGGCGTCATTGGAAAACATCTGGTTAATCGGATTGAACTGGTAGGCCACTACCGGGATGCTGGACGTGATTCTGAATGCACGCGAGGAGTACCATGTCTGGGGTCCGTCATCTATGTGTTTCGTTACGTTTTCGCCGTCCACGTCCCTGCGGGGAAGGTTGAAAATATAAAGATCACCCTCGGCTATGTCCGTTTCCTCAACGAGCTGAAGATCCAGGGCTTCACCCGGGTCGGCCGTGTTGATATGAACCTCTACGCTGGCAGTGCCGTTGTCGCCGATATTTGCCACGGCAACGGCAAACTGGCCGCCCGCGGCATTGTCCGTGCCCAGGCGGTTCTCGGCATTGTCCAGGTCAGCGGCCCAGTACTCGCAGCCGATGTTGCTGCGGGACTCTATGGCCTCTTCACATGTCTTGGGCGAATCAAAGTCGGAATCACTGTCAGAATCCGAATCCGAGTCCGTATCCGTGTCCGTCGACGCATCGTCATTGCCATACGCAGCATCCACAGTACCGGAATCCTTGTCATCATCTTCTGTCTCGCTCCTGTTTTCCGCCTCGCACCCCGGAAAGCTAAAGAAAAGGACGATAAACAGAATCAGTAACAATTTTGCATTTTTCATTTCTTTCTCCTTAAGTTCTAAGCAGGTTTCTTAACTGCTACGCCGCATTCTACATCAATTTCTATTTGTGTAAAATTGTAATTTCACTGAAACCAGACGGTTAATTCACAGCGGCAGCAGAGGATTCATCAATCTCAGGAAAGAAAATGTACCAGTTAAAAAGTGAAAAGAATCAGTCCGGCTGCTGTCAGGGGCGCTCCGGCACCGAAAAATCCGTACGAGGCATGCCTGAATGACATGTCCGAATCATCCGATATCGAAATCAGCACTGACGCTGTCACAAGGCAGGCCACGCCGATGCCAACGGCTGTCCATGCAGGGGCGTTTTCATACCATGCACTGCTGTCGGTTCCAGCCTGCTTCTGCAGAAGAACAGGGGAAGGAAGCATTTCATCAAGCTCTGAAGAGGCTTCTTCATTCATTAAAAATGCTGCCGCCGCCCGGATTTTCGATTCCGGCAGGGGCGCATCCTTTCCGGTATCGATTCTGAAAGCGGCAAGCCTGACAAGGCGCTTGAGCCCGGTTTCAACCAGGGCCGCAACCAGGTAGGTTTCAGTCTCTTCTTCTGTGACTCCTCTTTTAAAAACTCCGATTGCAATGGTTCTGGCCGCCCCTGACAGATAGCCCGTTCTCCATCCCCACAGGAGAAGTGCCCGGTCGCCCTCGGACCCCTTTTCCTCAGCCCAGACGCCGGTTGAATTTATAAGGCTTAAATCAGCAGGACTTACCGGCTCCACGCGAACTGCGATGTCTCTGCGTGCTTCGACCACAACCGTCTGCATGAACCGGGCACTGTCCTTCTCACATAATACTGCCACGCGGTGAGGCCCTGCAGGCGTGATTACGCTTACGGGCGGCCTTCCCACTCTTCTTTCATCCACGTATGCCTCGCAGTCACGGCGGGCGCGAGGCCCGGAGAAATCCAGTTCAACCGTACCCGTTCCCGTCTTCTCAACAACAGCAGTGATTTCCCTGATCCTGCCTATCAAATCCGGGGGAAATTCCACCGGGTCCGCTTCCATTTCCGGATTTTCCATGACCGCCTTTTGCAGAACCCCTGCGGCTTCGTCCTGCTTCCCGGCCGATACAAGCGACATGTGGTAATAAAGCATGAGCCTGTATCTGGTCTGTCTGAGTTCCGGATCAACAATAGCCATAAACGGACTGGTACTTATCAGAGAATACAGATATTTAAATTCCTGCAGGGCATCTTCCAGCTCGCCTCTGATGTATCTTTCGATTTTCGCCGCAATATCCTTTTTCAGGGTTTCAGCATCAATACCGGTTGAAATTCCCGCTCTCAATGCAAGCTCGTCCTCTGACATTACCGACTCGCCCAGTGCCCTCTGCATCTTGATTGCACTTCGCGCCAGCCATTCGGGTTCACCCGGCTTGTGTGAAACAATAACAAAGGGAATCCTGCTCTGAGCCTGCGCAGGATTCACTTCCCCCAGAAACAGCAAGCCCGTCGTGATTAACAATGCCAGTGAGCTTAAATAACTTCGACTGCTCATTCTTCGCCAGGCCCCTCTGCTTCAGGATCAATAAACCATAAGACTATCGCCGTGATCAGTCCTGCACCGGCCAGCGTGAACGCGGCAGCACCCATGGGCCACAGGTGTGATACATCCGTGGTACACGGGTCCTCGTCAAGAATACACACGCCATCATAGGCCATAAAAAGCGCCCCGCCCGCTATGCCGGCAACCGCAAGCCCTCCCGAGAACAGGGCCCAGCCCTGATACGTTGTAAGTCCACTGTCCTCATGTCCGGCGGTTACACCGAGAGAGAGCTCATTTACCGCATGAGGCGTAAGCTCCACCTCGTGCTCTTCCGTAACATGCTCCGTTGAAGCGGATATAGCGTGCTTTCCCGGCGCGATAGCGAGATTCACGGGCGCAAGACCCACGTCATGATCATCGACCCTGACATAGGCCGGCACATCCGGGGTCAGGATCTTAAGCTCGGCAAAATGCTGTGCTCCTGCATGATGCATGACGCGGGCAGTCATGGTTCTCAACAACCACAAGGCTTCGGCTCTAATACAAATCGGACAGAAAGACTCAGACTCTGTCAGAATGGACGAGTCTCCTGCTTTTACAAGTGATAAGCCGACGCTTATTCCTGATTTCTCAGAGCGCCATCTGCACACAAGCGCAAATGCCGCATTATCTTCAAGAGCTGATTCCGCCGGGCCAGCCGGATCCTCACAAGCCGCATCATTGTCGGCTGAAATCACTCGCAAACCGCCGGATTCGAGAACCTGTGAGACTGCATCCAGAACTTCTGTTTTCAGCTCCTCATCAACAGATTCGGTAAGAACGCATACATGGATGAAAGCCCCGCTGGCTTCATTCTCCTGAGCCTGTGCAGTACTTTCACAGAGGATCAGAAAAAACAGAAAACACAGGATCATTGATGACGAATAGATGCTCCTCCCGCCTGCCATGGCATCAAATCATACTCGCTCATCATTGATTGTAAAGCCCGCCGGTAGTGGTGATTGATAAAGGGTCGAAGAGATTGATGCAGCTTGAAAAGATTCAATTATAAAAACTGGAAGGGATCGACTTCGTTTTCATGCAATCTGATAGATCAGGGGGCGGTATTTGGGTGAAGGAACAGGCTTTCCAGCGGCATTTGCAGCTTCGATCCATGCTTTTTTGGCAATCTCCACCTCCCTGAGAGCTTCGTCAGGTGTTTTACCGAAAGCCGAACAGGCTTCAAGGTCGGGAATGTCTGCAATATATCCTCTGTCTTCCTCGCTGTAGAATATATTAATATGATAGTCTTTCATTTTTCGTCCTCCATTCGAAGGTTGTGCCGTTCAACAAGACGCAGAAACTGCCTGATCTGATATGGCTTCGCCTTACCCTTGACGTTTTGTATGTTAACAAGTTCCGGAATATCTGAATGAGTATATATATGATGACTTCCATTCACTCTTGAAAGTGCGAATCCGAATGCCTCAACGAGCGATACAAGATCCTTGAATGACATATTTGCCGGAGCGCTCAAGGCTCTGGCTAATATTTTCTTTCTGCTCACCATTTATAATAACTCATAATAACCTATATTTTACGATTTTTGAAACTGTATGGATATGTAATTGAAATGAACTCGCCCTGCGTGTCGTGGTGTCTGACACCTGCGTGTCGTGGTGTCTGACACCCGTGCGCCAGGGTCCAACGGCCTGAATCTGCCGGATTTTCAGGCTGGACACATGTCCAAAGGGTCGAATCAGCAGGATTTTTACCTCCAACGGCCTGTCCAGCCGCTTCCGGGGCATGATTTTAAGCCTGGACACATGTCCAAAGGCCTGAAACGGCAGTGTTTTTGCCTCCAGTGGACTGTCCAACGGCTCGAAACAGCCGGATTTTCAGGCTGGACATATGTCAAACGGCCAAAAACGGCCGGATTTTCGTCTTTGGCGGCCTGTCCAGAGGATCGAAACGGCCCGGTTTTAAGGTTGGACGCATGTCCAGAGGCCCGAAATGACGGATTTTCGCCTCTGGCGGGATTGAGGGAGCTGTCCGCCTTCGAGCTGGATCGGACAGGCTTCTGCGAGATCCTGGATTTCATAAGACGATGATCTCGCCGAAGCCCGAAGGGCAAAGGCGGATGACATGAAATATGTCTCTGGCACCCTTTTCAGGTAGGAATTCCTTTACCCGTCCACAGTACTGCTGCTCGGCTCTTTCGGCGCATTCGTCGCAATCGCAGGGGTTAAACTTGATACATAAATTCCGAAAGAACCTCCGCCCCTTATATGCTATCGAGAACGCAGCGGACCGAGAATGCGTAAAGCTTGGGGAATGTATTATACCGGCCCACCGTATCCACTGTGCTCGAAAAGGATCGCCTCCAGGCATTGGAGCTGCTCTCGGTGGAAGTGTAGATATAGCCGTATTCATCCAAAAAGGAAAAATCGGGTCTTAAGCCCCCAGACAGGAGAGCGTTGAATCCGGAGGATCCACCTGATTTTAACAGAATTCCAACCGGCGATCCGCGCCATGTGTTTTCCACATCTGCCTCTACCTGGCTCATTCCCAGCTCCATTTCGAGGACCTTGGTCTCTTCGTCGCTTGGAATATGCCAGCCCTCAGGGCAAATACCGCGCGTGGTGGAAGGATTGCCCGAGTCCGACGGCCCCCAGTCCATCATTTCATCCCAGCTGTACAGTCCGCCGTGGGACGTGCAATTGGACGGATCATCGTTGTAGCAGTACTTCTCGATGACCCCGTTATCCAGAGCATCGGCGGAGCCTAGAATCATCGTGCCTACGTTTAGGTTCTGGGCCGTCCAGCACTGAGAGCCGATTAGGACGGTAGCGTATGTTTGACCGTCCCTCGAGTCCAGAAAAGCATCGCCGCATTGGAATTGGGTACCCGCATCTCCAGCGTCGGCATCGGCGTCCGCATCAGCATCAGCGTCCGCATCGGCGTCGGCGTCTACATCCGCATCAACATCGGCGTCAGCGTCAGCGTCCACATCGGCATCGGCGTCCGCATCAGCGTCGACGTCGGCGTCCACAGAAGGTCCGGCGTCTTCTTCCGGTGCGTCCATTGATTCAGGACTGTCCTCCATCTTGTCAGGAAGCTCTTCCTCTCTGTACTCTTTAAGTGATTCTTCAGGAATATCCACATCAATGCACTCGGCTTCTCCGTCGACAAGATCACATGTCTTGTCTGGATCGGTTTCGCACTGCTCGTAAAAACGAATCGGATTCCCATCATCATCATAATCCACTATCCGGGCACAACGGTTGTAAAGAACGGCCTTGAGCAGGACTATTTTGTTTTTAACAAACTTAACCCTCGCTTTCCGTCTTATGAGCCTGTAGCCGGAACTCACATTGTTCGGATCCGCTTCCACATCAGGTAATTTCTCGTATCCTGTGAACGTAAAAAGAACCGGTTCGTCATCATTCTGTTCAGATGCTAGAAACCCTATGGTCGCGGGCAGAACAATGACGCCCGACTTGCTGATATCGTAAAAGTTCCCTGAATCATCCGCACCAATTAAATGCCGCTCTGTGCCGTCGAACGCCTCGATCGAAATGTGGTCAATTTTATTATGCAGGCGTTTTTTGCCCGAGCCTCTCAGAATGTCCGTATCAATTGATACAACCAGCTCTGTTACTTTTTTTCTGGTACATGAATATGCGATCATAGTAAGCGTCATCAGCAAAAAGATTCCACCACAGAAATGACAGCTGCGAGGACCGAGTTGATGTCGAAAAATCATATTTACCAATACTAACACTGTTAAGAAATCTTTATCTACGGTCCGGTACGCACGCAACGCACATCGATCTCGTTGCCCACGTCGTTGAGGCCGACGTGGCCGTTGTCGAATAGCTCAAGCCGCCGTATCTCGTCCGACACGAAATCCCTTCTTTCAACAGGAATTTCGTCTTTCCCTTTAACCAGATACTGCTGAAACGCCTCCATTGCCAGGCCGTAGCGGCCTGAAGACGCCTCTGCCTGCCCGATGTTGAACAGTATTTTATAGGAAGGCCTGAGCCTGTACGCTTCCCGGAAGGCTTCCGCGGCCGTCCTTGGTTCTCCCTGGTCGTAAAGCTTGATTCCGTGCTCAAAAAGCTCCCGCGCCTGACTGTTGGTGTCACCGTCCTGTGCACGGGATGCGGCTGTCCAGAAAAAAGAACCTGCAAGAACTGAAATCAGCAGGAATCCGGAATGCTTCATATTCGTGTCCTCCCCGAATAATATCTTATTATTAAGATAGTTTACTCTTATAAGGTGAAGGGCTCAACCTATATAATATTCAGTATAAATGTTGATAAATATGCTATAATCAAACAAATTCAGGTAAAGGGCCTGCAGAGGTCCATTGCCACGTAAAAAATGCATGGAACATGAGTTTAATTTTTCAATGGGACAGCGGCAAAGCATTATCAAATGAAAAAAAACATGGTGTTTCCTTCAAAGAAGCAGCAACAGCATTCAAAGACCTGTTTTCATTGACCATTCACGATCCGGATCACTCTGATGAAGAGGATAGATACATTCTTCTGGGCACAAGCTACAAAAACAGAGCCGTTGTCGTTGTTCATACGGAAAAGGATGATCAAATACGCATAATAAGCGCAAGACGTGCAACCAGAAGGGAAATCGATCAATATGAAAAACAGCAGTAAGAAAAAGGATACTATCCGGAAAAATTATGACTTCTCCGAAGGGGTACGAGGAAAATATTCCGAGAAATTCACTGAAGGAAGCAACGTAATTATTCTCGATCCCGATGTAGCCAGCCTTTTTCCGGACTCAGAGTCCGTCAACAAAGCCCTGAGGGCCATCGCTTCTGTTGCGCCGGTGCAGAAACGTGCAGAAAAAACCGGTACATGAGCTTCGGCCAGGGGTGTTTTATTCGATGCAGGGCTGATACCTGACGAAACTATTGGTATGCATCTATTTATGAAGGCTTCTCTTTAGATCTCCGGATTACATTCCCCGACTGTAAGATCTCCGGCATTGAATGAGATTTCGATCCATCCCGAATCATCGCCGCTTTCGGCCGTTATCCTGAGCACGTGCTCGCCTTCGACCTTGGGAGTGCAGTACCTGAGCCTGTAGGTACTCTGAAGGTCAGCGGCTATGTCGGTGAAGATGCGGTCGAGCTCCCCAATCTGTCCGGCCAGGTAGAATCTCTCCGGGGTGGAAAGCTTCTCAAGGTCATCTGAATCCACATCATCCTCTGTTCCCAGTCCGACCGCGTAAAGAAAAATATCGCGCTCCTCGTAAATGCCGTCGACATCGTCCGGTCTTTTCTCTTCCCTGTTGTCAATTCCGTCCGTAAATGCGACAACGGCCCTGCCGACGTTGGGTCTTCCGTCCGAGAAAAGATTGGCCGCAAAATAAAGCGCACCGTAAAGGTTGGTGAAGTCACCTTCGACTTTCAACCTTTCGATAACATCCTGAACATGGCCGATGCGCGTTGTAAGAGTCTGGGCCGTGCGATAATCGTTGGCAAAGGTAACCACCCCGACCCGGACATCGCCCTTGAGGTTGGCCACAAATCGGGAGGCCGCATTCTTGAGGTTATCGAGAGATCCTCCCTCCATGCTTTTCGACAGGTCGAGCACTATCACGATGTCCAGCTCGTTCTCCTGGCTTACGCCCGCCTTGACCTCCACGCCCATGTCCTTTCCGTCTTCCTCGAAAAAGAAATTATCGGCCGTCAGATTATCGACCGGCCTTTCCTCATCCTCGTCATGCACAGACACGTAGATGTCCATGGCGCCGCTTCCCACATAGTAACGGTTCTGAAGAACGATATTGAGCCCGTCACTGCCCCGGTCGAGCACGTTGCTGCCCTCACCTTCATCATCGGATCCCAGTGTGCAGGCATACAGAAAAGCGCCGGACAGAACTAAAAGCATGAGCCCGGCTGAAAACGTCTTCTTAATATGTCCACGCATCTTCAATATTCTCCTCTCTTGCTGAGACAGCATATGTCCGTAAAAAGAGAATACCAAGAGCTTTCTGAAGAAACAAAAAATATCTTTTCTTGTTTATCCCGTATCATATGCGCTACAGATTTCAATAATGCCTTTCAGGGAAAATGACCTCATAAGACATACGATAAGCCTCGGGCTGCTGTTCGCCCTCGCCTGTACAGGCACCAAGGAATACAGCCCACGGGAACTGAAAGAAAACCCATCCGATCCGGAGACTAAACTGGAGTTCAGGGACGATAACGGCAGTGTAATAAAGCTTCAGGGGACTGCAAAGAGAATCGCATCCCTTGCACCATCGTACACCGAGATACTGTTCGCCCTGGGATGCGGAGAAAGTATAGTCGTAAGGGACATTTTTTCGGATTACCCTTCAAAGGCGCTCGAAATACCATCAACCGACGGTATTAACCTGTCGATCGAACATATTTTAAGCTTCAACCCTGACCTGATACTTGCTTTCAAATCGAATCCAGCCAGGCTAGACGCCGCACGTCGAACGGGCATCCCTGTTGCCGTGTTCAAACCCGGAAACATGAAAGAAATATTCAAAACCATCCGTACCCTTTCATCCCTGTGCGGAAGAATATCCGGCGCGGCCGGCGTTATTGAATACATGAAAAAAAGAATCTCGGCAGTTAAGAAAGCCGTAATGGGAAGGAAAAGACCCCTAGTATTCGTCGAAGTCGACGGATCCGACCCGAACCGTCCGTGGACAGCCGGACCGGGTTCCTTCCTGGACCAGATAATCTCAATGGCCGGAGGCAGGAACCTCGCGCATGATATCGAAGAAGAATGGGGCGTCATCACAGCCGAAGAGGTCGTGCGCAGGAATCCCGATTTCATAGTCCTTCTGATGGGCACGGAATCCACTGCCCGGGCGGATACGGACCGTTTCAGGCAGAGGCCCGGATGGTCCCGCATCAATGCGGTAAAAAACGGCAACGTAATATCAGACATCCCTCAGGCGAAATTGAGCAGGCCGGGGCCGGAAATAATGGACGGGCTCGAAGCGCTTGCAAGAAAACTGCATCCGGAGGCGTTTTTGCGGAAATGACGAAAAAACCCGGGACATGGATCATTTTTCTGATTCTCGCAACAGCGGCCGCTGCATTCGTCAGCCTCGGCATCGGGTACCGGGACGGAGCGCTTGCCTGGGATCCCGGCTGGCCTTCGATTCTGTACGAAATGAATATTGATACATCTGCACGCGACATCATGCTCTCTATCCGCATCCCAAGGCTTATTGCAGCTCTTGTTGTTGGAGCTTCGCTGGCCAGTGCCGGGCTCGTGCTGCAGTCCGTAAGCCGTAACCCGCTTGCCGATCCGTTTCTTCTAGGGATATCCGGTGGCGCAGCGCTCTTCGTTGTGGTTGTTCACGGTATCTCCGGTCTTTCTCAGTCCCTTGGATGGTGGGTTGTTCCTGTTGCCGCTTTTATCGGTGCGCAGGCAGCTACCCTGATCGTTCTCACTATTGCCCGGGGACCGGGCGGCAGAATCACGGTTCTTGGAATAATACTTGGCGGAATAATCATAAACGCCTTCTGCGCTGCTCTTACCCTTTTTCTTATGATTCGCTTTGACCCGCACAGGCTCAGAATCACCACGCTGTGGCTTGCAGGCGGGCTCAGTTCGGAGACATGGCCCAGGCTGGCACTGGCCTCGTTGCTCAGCCTTGTTTCCTTCATATATCTCAGAATAAAGGCCCACCGTCTCAACGCCTTTGCAGTGGGAGAGGAAGGAGCCACCGGTCTTGGCGTGGACACGGACAGGGAGCTCAGGAGGGTCACCATCGCTTCCAGCATACTCGCCGGAGTTGCCGTTTCCCTTTCCGGCCTGCTCGGCTACGTAGGGCTTGTTGTTCCTCACCTTGCAAGAATGATCACAGGAAGCGATCTCAAAACCGGACTGCCGGCAGCCGCGCTGACGGGTTCATTGCTGCTCGTTCTGGCCGACGCCGGGTCGAGAGTAATCGCCGCACCGCAGGAACTGCCCGTGGGCGTGATCGCGGCACTTGCAGGATGCCCCGTACTGCTGGTATTGCTCCGCAGAGAGATTCGAAAATGACACAAAACAGAAAACGAGCTCCCTTGAGAGATGAAGTATTCTACCCGCCCAACCTGATCACGCTGGGACGCGTTTTCATAATCATGCCCTTCATTCTCTGGCTCACTCTGATCCCCACAAAGACAGCGGCCGCCGGCGCCGCCCTTTTGTTCATCGCGGCCGGAGTAACGGATTTTCTGGATGGATACCTTGCCAGGAGATATCAGCAGACATCAGTACTGGGACAGTTCATCGACCCGCTGGCGGACAAGCTTATCGTCTCGGCCGTGCTCATCGAGCTGTCATCGATGGGGAGAGTTCCGTGGTGGGTCGTTGTGCTAGTTGTCGCACGTGAACTCGCAGTCACGTCTCTGAGGGGCATCGCATCGGTCGAAGGGCTGGTGATTTCCGCCTCCAGGGGAGGAAAGGTCAAGTTCGGACTGCAGCTCTGCGGAGTAACGGGACTTCTTCTGCATCATAGCTATATGATTCCCCTCGGCCCGTGGAGAATCAGTTTCGACTATCACCTCGTTGGCCTGTGGTTTCTTTACGTCTCGCTTGTAATGAGCCTGATTTCTTTTATCAATTACGGCAGAAAATTCACCGCTGCGCTGGACGGAATAAAATAGGACAGGCCTAGCCGGACAGTACCACAGAGGCCGCCTTCACTGCGGCTTCATGTACGCTGCCGCCGCTGGAAGCGATTATTCCGGAAGCATATTTTACATTCTTCTGGTTGTACTTGAGAGGTTCACCGAAAGGATCCGTGATCATTCCTCCCGATACACGAAGAATGGCTTCCGGGGCACAGGAATCCCATTCCTTTATTCCGGGTCCCAGATGCATGTACAGATCCGCCTTTGCCGTGGAAAGGATGGATACCTTGTACCCTACTGATCCGAGCCGCATCGGCTCCGTGTGAACGCCCATTTCGTCCGTGGCCTGTTTTACCAGGGGTGAAAGGTGTGACCTGCTTGCAAGAAAACGCGTCTCGGGCAGCTCCACCGGATCGGAAACCTTCAATGAAACACGCTCACCGTCTTTCTGTTCCCATGCCCCGATACCGGGAGCGGCATAAAACAGGTCTTTTGCCATCGGCCTGTAAACAGCTCCCAGGACTGCCTTTCCCTCTATTGCGAGTCCAACCATGACCGTGAAGTGATCAAGCCCGTCCACGAATTCCTTTGTCCCGTCCAGGGGATCGATAATCCACACCCGTTCCTTTTCGAGGCGGGTCAGGTCATCCTTTTCCTCCTCGCTCAGTATTCCATCGTCCGGGAAGTTTTTCTTCAGCAGTTCAATCACGAAACTGCTTGCCGCCCTGTCCGCCTCTGTTACCGGGTCGTTCTCTCCCTTCCATTCAACTTCTGCACCTTTGCGCCTTATGTCCATTACAACAGCGCCGGCCTCTACAGCCGCCTTCTTTGCAACTTCAATCTCCTTTTCGTACATGCTCTGCTCTCCTCAGTGCCTGAAACATCTCTGGCCGGTGTAAACCATTGCAACCGGGGGATCCTGTTCGTTCACGGCCTCGATAACCTCGTGATCCCTGACCGACCCTCCTGGATGCGCCACAGCCGTGATGCCCTCGCGTAATCCTACGTCCACTCCGTCCCTGAACGGAAAGAACGCATCAGAAACCATGCGGCTCCCAATTAGCCCGCCCCTTGCCTGTGCAGCCTCCTCCATAATCACGTCCAGTATCTCCGGCGGGCGCCTTCCCTGATCCACCTCAAGCTCCAGAAGGTTGTAAGGCATCGAATGCCTCTTGAAACACAGCAGATCCGCATACTTAGTGTAAGCCTTGCCGACCGCATGCTGCGCCACCCCTACACGATCCTGCTCGCCGCCCCCTACCGCGACAGTAACTCCATCCTTTACGAACACGACTGAATTTGAGGTAACTCCCTGGAGAACGGCCCAGCCGAAAATCAGATCCATGTACTCCGCTTTGTCAGGTTCCCTCACCGTCCTGTATTCCTTTTTTTTGTACCTGGCAGTTGCGGGCAGGAAATCGCCGGGCTCTCTTATCTCGTTGACAAACGACTGCTGCACCATGATGCCGCCGTCCTGCAGGCTCATGAAGCTCAGGTATCTCAGATCCCTGTAATCTTTGAGCCGCTCAAGTCTCGGCATCTCGATTATGCGCATGCTTTTCTGACGGGCCAGCATCTCAACCACGCCGTTTTCATAAGAAGGCGCTGCAACCACTTCCACGAATTTCTCCGCCAGAAACTCGGCCGACTGTATGTCCATGGGCCGGTTCAAAACGATGCAGCCTCCCATTGCGGCCAGCCTGTCGGCCATGTAGGCCTTTTCCAGGGCCTCGAAAGAACTTTTTCCTAGAGCCACGCCCGAAGGATTAAGGTGCTTCATTACAGCGGCGGCAGGCGCGTCGAAATACTTCAATATTCTCAAGGCGCTGTCCAGATCCGCCAGGTTTATAAGACCCGGGTGTTTTCCGAAATGACGCAGGTTGTCTTCATTCAGACCGCTCACGAGCCCTTCACCGGGAGAAATGTACCTGCAGCCGGCCAGATCCAGGTTCCCTTCCACCAGCTCGTAGAGAGCCGCTTCCTGGCCCGGGTTTTCGCCGTACCTCAGGCCCTTCTCGACTTTTTCATCCGTGTCCCCGAGCTTCCAGGTTCGCTTCCTGAAGGCAAGCTTCTGATCACCCAGACGGACTTCCATTGTTTGAGGAAAATGATCCTCGAGAACAGTGCGGTAAGCTTTTTTTAATGAAGCCATTACTGACCGGGCCTCACGTGCTCAACCGCGACCGGCAGAACAAAACGTCTCACATCGCCCGAAGTGCCGTTAAGTCCCAGTTCGTTGAAAAGGAAAGTGAATTTCTTTTCGATCTCTTCCCCCAGGGCCTTTTTAATTCCCTCATCCAGGTCCCACAGTTCCTGCTTGAAAGGACCGAAAGCCTTCTTCCTTGTCTTGTAAAGGAACTGCTCTTCAGTCTGATCCAGCTTTTTCTCCTGAGCGAAATTCTCTTTGATATGTGCGAACATCCGCTCCTTGAGATCGGCCGGTATCGACTCGCTCTCGTAAAAAAGGTTCTGAAAACCGGTTGCCAGGTGTATTTCTGACGTTCCTACCGAAGGAAACCTGTTGAACAGCTCATCGGGAAGAGTGGACGCCCCGTGCTGCACGGCTCCGGACATAGAGTACCTGTCGCGTGCCGCCTGCGAGAGATTTTTCAGTGTGTCGAAATCCAGCTTGACTTCGGCCACGCTGCCGTCCGGAAGCGGTATGCCTCCGTGCGAAGTGCCGGTCTGTACCGAAATCTTGCTCAGGCCCGGCTTGATTCCTTTTTCTTCCAGGATACTGTTCAGCCCGTCCACGTAGGCTGCAAGTTCCTCTACAGTGGAGTTTTTCTTGCCGACCTCGCCTATCTCTCCCCCTACTGAAACGGTTATTCCTTCAGGCTGAACGGACCGTACCACCTCCATGAGTGCGGCCGTGCATTCGCTGTTGAGCCTCTGCTGCTCGTCAAGCGTGTCTTTGCTCAAATCCACAAGCGTCGAAGTGTCGATATCAATATTGTAGAAGCCCGCAGGAACTGCTTCTCTGATCAGCTCTTTGGCGCCCTTAAGCTCGTTTTCAGGATCAGCAGCGTACTTCTTTGCATTGAGCTGGAAATGATCCCCCTGGACGAATACCGGCAGGTTCCATCCTTCCCTGAGCGCGGCAGCCAGAATCATGGAAGCGTACTCAGTCGGTCTCTGCATGGTATATCCAATCTCGGACCGGGCTATCTCAAAGATTACGGGTCCCGCATCCATGGATTTCGCGGCTCTGAAAGCAGCCCTGGCCTTGTAGTAGGTAAGACCCCTGATGTTGATTGCCGCTGCGGTGTAACCCTTTACCTCGCCCCGGCCCATTGCCATGTACAGCTCCTGAATAGAGGACGAAGCACATCCAGCCGCCTGGCTCAGTGCCCATATGGCCCAGATCGCAGTGTCTTTTACAACATCACTGCCGAGAGAAGCCGTGCGTGCGAGCGAATCAGTCAGCTCACCCCTTATGAGTTTCTCATCCTTTATCTCTACATTGTTGCCCCGGATATTCACGGCTTTTTCAAGAGCGTATATTATCTCGTCTACTGTCGAAAATTGCATCCCTCACCTCCTGTTGATGCTTTTGATAGAAACAGAGATTAAACAAACGGCGGCAAATTGTCGATGGAATTCCTGTGGTCAGGGGCTGAATCTTGCGATAAAAATATCGCTTTTGCCGGAGGACTGAAGCGTGGTCTCGTTGGGCCCGTCTGCACCGAACAAGGCACTTGAAGTGAAATAACCCGTTATCACAACGGAGCCGCCAGAAGTGGAGTCAATTCCCACTCCATAGTCACCATTAGCTCCCCCGGCTGAACAAACCCACTTGAGACTGCCGTCCCTGCCGTACATTGCCGTGAAGATGTCCGCATCACCGTTTGAGATGAGCACTTCTTCCCCTCTTTCTCCGGCTTCGAAAGTCGCTGTACCTGTGAAATTACCCGTTATTGCAAACGAACCGTCATTCAGGGCGGCGATACGGCCGCTTCCCGTTATCACGGGCCTGGAGTTTACACCCGTCTTCATGGCCCATGACAGATCACCGTCCGGCTCGAACGAGGCAATGAAAATATCCTGTTCGCCAGTGGACTTGAGGCTTGTTTCGTTTTCTGAGCCTTCTCCCAGGAGCAGTGTCCCGCTGAAAGAGCCTGCGAGCAGTATCGTACCGTCCTCAAGAACTTCAATACTGAAGCCACCACCCTGGCCCGAGGCGTTCACAGCCCATTCGAGATTGCCGTTGGTCCCGTATTTCGCGAGGAAAGGTCCTGCTCCTGTCTCCTGCTCTTCCGGCTCTCCTGACCCGAAAACAGCCTGATCCATGCAGTAGCCCGTAAGCAGGACTGACCCGTCGGCAAGCAGCTCAACATCAGTTGCGATGTCAGTGTCCCGGCCCCCCGCACTCCTCAACCAGTCCAGGGAACCGTCCGCCGCGTATCCTGCAATGAAAATATCTTCACTGCCCCGGGACACTATCTCCTGCCCGCTGGTCTGAGCATCTCCAAAAACGGCAAGACCGCCGAAGCTGCCGGCAACCGCGAACTCCCCGGTTGAAGCGCACGAAATTCCGAGAGCGGTGTCCGCCCGGCTTCCGCCCGCCTGCTCCGCCCACTGCATCCTGCCGGACGGCGAATGCTTTGCGACAAAAATATCCGATTCACCTTTTGAAACAAGCACGGTTTCGCCGCTGTCACCTTTTCCAAACACGGCCTCCATGCTGAATTCACCCGTTACCAGCGAAGACCCGTCGGACAGCGCACAGACACCATGACCGAAGTCCCAGTCCGGGCCGCCCGCCCCGGTCGCCCATACCGGGTTTCCATCGGGTGAGTACCTGGCGATGAATGCGTCCGCTCCGCCGGACGAGTTCAGTATAATCTCATTTTCTCCACCGCCGCCGAAAACGGCCGACCCCTGGAATCCCCCGGTAACAATGACCGATCCATCGGCAAGAGCCGTAATTATAAAGCCGGTTTCCAGATCCCCGGTGGATCCGCCTGCACCCTGAGCCCATACGAGATCTCCTGGATTCATGTCCGAATCCGTGTCGGTATCCGAATCCGTGCCCGCATTCTCATCGTTGTCCAGATAATCGGGAACACCGTCCCCGTCCCTGTCTTCGGTACCTTCCTCACTGTCGGGAACGCCGTCGTTGTCGGAGTCCTCATCAAGAAAGTCCGGTATGCCGTCACTGTCTGAATCCTGAGGGTTCAGCGGATCCCCGCCTGCCTCGACCTCGTCCGGTATCCCGTCACCGTCCGAGTCCCTGTCGCGGAAATTGGGCAGACCATCTCCGTCCGTGTCCTCATCACCTTCGACACTGTCGGGAATCCCGTCCGAGTCGGTATCCGCCTGTCCGGACTCTCCGTCTTCGCCGCATGAAACGGCAGTGAGGAAAAATACAACAACCCCCAGTCGAAGAATCAGCATGGTGACCTCCTGAAAAACACTTATCAACGAACGCACCTGACCGCTCCGGTCCCTGTCTTGGCCGCGGTATGCAGTATGCTGCCCACGTCGAAATCCACGTGCCATGCGCCTGTTCCGGAGCCTGAAAAAGACGTTCCCGTCCAGTAAAGGCCACTCGATGTTCCCGGAAAAGCATCATCATCAACGGCGGGGTATGTACGTCTGTCGTCAATGATTGTAACCAGTTCCTTAATATCGGGCAGCCGCCAGTCATCACGGCCCGCCCATGAAAGTTCTTCGCATCTGGACAGGGCCCCGGACCAGTCGAGCTGATCACTGGTTCCTGACGAACAGTCGCTGCCGGTACTGCCGGCGCTGCATCCCTGCCATTGAAGCCCGGTGAGCGTATCCGTTACAACGGGCTGATTCGAAATTACGCGCGAGAAGCGATTGAGTACCGCCCGTTCACCCCGGTTCATGCCTCTTACGCAGCGAACGGCCATCGAAGAATCCTTTGCCTGTGTAGCCGCCGCACCATCGTTGAAGTTTATCCGCCATGCGGCCGTCGTCATCCCGGCCCTTACAGATGAAGTCCAGAACCAGATTCCCTCCTGAGCCGGAAAGGCATCCGCGTCCACTGACGGCCCTGCAGTACTGAAATCTACAATTGAAACAAGCTCAAAGCGCGAAGGAAGACGCCAGTCGTCAAAACCTCCATAGTCCGCGTCATCGCACCATGCAAAGGCCTGCTGCCATGTAAGGTCACGGGCATCCCCCACACCGCATCCTGACCCGGACAGGCCTGCACGGCACCCCGTCCACAAAAGGCCCGATACATTATCAGTTACTACAGGCTCTGTGCCCTGACTGCGCGAGAATCTTGATGAAGAAGGATTCACCGAATCCCATCCGTACTGGGCGTCCTGCCCGCAGAAATCAGTCGAGAAGCATCCTGCCGTACCTGCGTGGCCCGGGCATGAAATGATCGAATCTTCATCATAACAGTCCCTCTGCCCGGTATCGGGCACGGTAAAGTGCGGCCCCGGCTGGTTGCAGGTCTCGTCATCGCAGGTTCCGGGCGAGATGCACACGCCACCCGAGCATATGTCGTATTCATAGTCCGGAGTCGTGGTCAGGACGCATGGAATAAAATCCGGATGTCCCGTGCAGTCCGCCACCGGGCTCCCGTCCCAGTCGGAATCTGCATCAGCGTCCGCGTCGGCATCCGAATCCCCGTCGGCGTCCGCATCGGCCCCCGGATCTTCATCATCGCTGTCAAGGTAGTCGGGCACTCCGTCCCCGTCCCTGTCCCCGGTGCCTTCGTCACTGTCCGGTATTCCGTCGTCATCCGAATCCTCATCCAGGTAGTCGGGAACACCGTCGTTGTCGGAATCAACGGGGTTTGCGGGATCATCGCCGGCTTCGGTTGCATCCGGTATGCCGTCGCCGTCCGAGTCCGTGTCCTCGAAATTAGGCAGGCCGTCCCCGTCCACGTCATCATCACCCTCGACATCGTCAGGAATGCCGTCGCCGTCCGTGTCTGAAGATTCTTCCGACGAATCAGCGCAGGCAGCGGCCTGGCATAAAAACAGGAAGACAGTGAAAAGCATAAGCCTCATATTGTTTCCTTCGAAACCAGTACAATTCTAACCTTTCATTGTAATCATGCAAATTTCTGCAGGTTATAACGGCTTCCTGCCCCCCGAGGTCCCGGACAGCATCCGTGGGATGCGTTTGTTTTTCCTGCTCCCTCTGCTAGAATATCGAGCCGGAGGTAACGGGTATGGGAATGAGAGCGTTCATTGCCGGTGACAGCCAGACACTGTCCAGGCTTGTATTGAGCAGGTGTTCTGAGGTCTGTGATGTATGGGATGTGGATTTCACGATTCTTAAAAGCGAACAGAATCTCCTCGAAGAACTGCAGGAAGCCAGACCCGACATTGTTTTCATAAGCGCTGCTCTTGTAGAAAACCAGGCGGACAATCTGATAGCACGCATTAAGAGTCATCAGGATCTCAACAATCCGATAGTAATCGTCTGCGCACAGCGCGTGGAATGGGCTGATATTGCTGAACAGCTGGGCGCAGATGATTTCCTTCCGATACCTTTCACTACTCAGCAGTGCACGGCGCTGCTTCGACGGCTTGCCGATGTACCTCTCAAGGTTCTTCTGGTCGGACCTGATGACGCGGATCGCGCAGCACTGTATTCCAGACTGGCCGGAGAAGTCCGGAAAGTCTCCATGGCAAAGTCAGGATCCGAGGGACTTATCATGGCACGCTCGATGATTCCGGACGTGATACTGTGCGGATGGGAGCTTCCCGATCTCAGCGGCATTAAATTCTGCGAAAGAATAAAGCGGACAAGAGAAACATCCAACATCCCGGTACTGCTCCTTGCCAGGAATCCGGACATAAAAACGTTTGAGCAGTGCTTCGAGGCCGGAGCCCACGATATTATTCTGCCTCCTTACGACCCGGACGAGGTAGGAATGCGGGTTACCACGGTGGTTGCAACTCCCAGTGTCAGACGCAAGGAGAAGGTACTCGTCATTGACGACAGCTTCCTTATAAGAACAACCGTTACCCGCATGATACGTCAGATGGGAATGATTGCCGTAAGCGCATCTCACGGAATCGAAGGTATGGACCTGGCCGAGAGGGAGTGTCCGGATATAATTCTGTGTGACATGGACATGCCGGCAATGGATGGTATTGAACTCTGCCGAAAGCTTCGCGAAAACGAAATGACAAGGTCAATTCCGGTAATTCTTACATCCGCTTCCATACCTGAACATGCCAGGGAACAGGCCGGTGAACTCGGCATAGCCGACTTTCTTGTGAAGCCCTTCAAGCGAGGACAGGTTCAGGAATGTATACTGAAGCTGCTTGAAAAAAATGATTAACTGCTTTTTCCGGACACAGGTTCCGGCCTGTGGGGATATTTTCGGCTAAATCTCAAGCTTCGGTTCTTTTATCTCTGAAATCAGGCGATCGAGCATTTTTTCAAACATGGCTGAATTATCTGCATTATCGAAAGGAGCGTTCGCATTCTCCTCGAGCCATTCCTCCAGCTCCTCGGCCGCCATGCTGATCTCGTTGAACCCGAAAGAGCCTGCAGAACCCCTGAGCCTGTGCACTATGGTTATCAGACTGTTCCTGTTTTCGATATTCCCGGGTGAATCCCGGTATTCGGCCACAGTGTTTTCAAGCTGCTTCAGACGTTCTTCGAGCGCCTTGACGTAAACTTCTCTTACTTCCCTCAGTTCATCCTGCAGATTCTGTTCCCAGTCAGTCATCAGGTTATTCCTGTTTCTCAATAAGTATTTCTCTTAAAAGCTCGCTGAAATGCACAGGATCCAGCGGCTTGTTGAGAAAACGCGTTATCCCCATTGTCTTGAGCATCTCCCGTTCGGGAGCGCCCCCGGCGGCCGTGATAACGACGATCTCGAGATCCTTTGTGGATTCGTCGCCCTTGAGTGCGCCGCACAGTTCAACTCCGTTCATACCCGGCATGCGAATGTCCACCAGCATTGCATCCGGACGGTTCTTTTCGATCATGTCCATGGCCATGCTGCCATCGGAGGCGCTGATAACCCTGCAGTCGGGAACACTCGCCTTTGCAGCCGTGGTGACGAAAAGCCTGAAATCCGGATCATCGTCCACGACCATGAGAGTGGGAATGTGCTTCTTCTCGCGCCTCTGTTTCGAGCTCAGAGACGAGGTAAGATCTCCGAGGAACTGGCTGCAGGATGCATAGCGATCGACCGGATCCCTTGCAAGTGCCGTCATGAGGACCTGGTCAAGGTGATGGGGAAGCTCGGGCCTTACCTGGCTCGGCAGCTTCGGGTGCTGTTTCTGCTGACGAGTAAAAACTTCGATCCATGAACCCGTGCCGAATGGAAGCTCGCAGGTGAAAAGCTCATAAGCTGCAACGCCCATTGAAAAAATATCAGTGCGCCGGGCCATGTCCGGCTCGATATCCGCGAGCCCGAGCACCTCCGGGGCAAGATATGACGGCGTTCCGCCATGTTTCATCTTGTCGTCCCCGTCCTTGATGAGAAGACCCAGGCCGAAGTCCATCAGAGCGATCCTTTTGGGAGCCGCGGTTACTATTATGTTGCTGGGCTTTACATCCCTGTGGATGACGCCCGCCCGGTGAACGGCACCGAGGCCCTTGAGCGCGTTGCTCGTGATCTCCATGGCCTTTTCCACCGTAAGCTGGTTGGACTGATCCTTTGCGCTGTCCAGGAGCTCGGCCGCGGTAACGCCGGACACGAACTCCATTATAAAGTAGGGACCGTAATCCGACGAACCGTAGTCATGAATGGTCACAACGCATTCATGGCGGACAGCGGCCATGGCCACGGCCTCGCGGTAGAACAGCTTGTCGTAATAGCCCTTTACCCTGAGACGGGGATGAAGGAATTTCACGGCCACCTTGCGCTTGAGCTTGGAATCCATTGCTTCGAACACAATTCCCATGCCGCCTTCGCCGATGCGACGCCTCAGGTGGTACCTGTCGCCGATGAAAACACCCTTGCGGGGTATTTTCATTTCGGTATCGCTTTCGGGCACCGTGATCCGATCGTGCAGGGAAATCTGGCCGAATGGGGTGGATGAAACCGGTTCCTGATTTTCATCCGCGTAGGGTTCCGACAGGGAATCCTGCTTCCCGGATCCTGGTTTCAGGGAAGAATCGTCACTGTCACCACCGGCATTATCACCACCGGCATTATCATCATCTTCCCATAAATCCTGGTTGCATCCGCTCATGTTCATCATAATCGCATGATACGCGGGATTGCTGTCAAGTATTCAACACACTGCGCTTGTAACTCCCGTGTCAATCCATGCAGTCTTTATTATTGTAACATTGAGATAAGTGAGTCTGTACTGAAAAAGAGAATTCAGTTCTGAAAACGAAACGGCACTGGAAACCTATTGAGCGTTTTCCTTTTCAAGCTGTGTTTTAACTTTCTTTTCCAGTGAGAGTATGTATCTCTCGGCGTTATTTTCATTAAGCACCGTCTGCAGTTTTTGGGTGAGTCTGCGTTCCATTTCTCTCTGCTGCTCTTCGTTCAGCTCAGGAAGCGGCGGCTGTTTCGACCAGCGCGGTTGCTTTTCCTTCTTTATCTCCTTCTCCTTGTTCTTCCTGTTCTTCTTGTTCTTTCTTTCCTTCTTTTCCATCATTTTCGCTGACTTCTCAATAATCGGGCTTTGCTGTCGGGTATCGCTGCCTTTGCAACCAACGGCAAATCCTGCAGTCATTGAAAGACAGAAGCCGAGAAAAACAGAAATCAGAATCGTTCTAAGATATGATGTCATTTCTTCTCTCCTCCTTCTTTAATGCCCTGCTTCTTCATGCCCTGCTTCTTCATGCCCTGTTTCTTCATGGCCTGCTTCTTCATGGCCTGCTTCTTCATGGCCTGCTTTTTTCCGTCCTGTTTCTTCTTTGCTGCTTTCTCCTGGACGCCATGTTCCCTGACGCGTTTTATGGCCTTCGCGTGCCTGGCATTCTCGTTCCTGCGTATTACCTTCGTCTTCTGCAGCAGATCATTCCTGCCCATTGCCCTGGCCAGTTCTTCCAGACGGTTTATTCTTACGATTCTGCTTATGTGCAGTGCCTGTTCCCTGCCAATCGGACCAAGTCTGCGCCTCAGAATATCATTTTCGTTTTTGTCTACTTTATTCTCATTAAGTTTTCCGGTTTTCTGCGCTTTGTAGCCCTGCTTCTTCACTTTGCCTTGTGAATTTCTTTCATTCTCCTGAGCAGACACGTCAATGCCCGCAAAAAACAAGGCTGCAAGAACGCAACTCGCCAGCAGAGTGTAACTTGCTTTTCTTGCTGTCATTTTAGAAAAACTCCTTTCCCTTTTAGTGTGGTCGAAGATTCTAAAACATTTTGTTTCAATCTTCAATGATGCAGAGGGCTCAGCTCGTTGATTTCCATCAGATATCCGAAGCCCCGCCTGCGCGTTTTGAGAAACGCTGGTAGATTGAATCGAATGCAAGCTGTATATCTTCACTTCGCACATAGATGTTAAATTCACTGGCCGTTGAAGCAACCTCCACGATGTTTATGTTCTGCACCGACACTTGCTGTATGAGCTGATAGATTACGCCGGGTCGTGCAATCGTGTCCCTGCTGAAACGCACGCCCACTGATGCAAGGTCCCTGTACACGTACTGGAGCTTCTGGCTGATCATGGATTCGGCAAGCTCGAAATCTTCATCCTCCAGTATGGCCGTGATTTCGCTTATTCCCTCCGTAATGGTAATAAAGCCTCCGCGCTGTCTTACTTTTGCGAACAGGGCATTCAGATCTTCATGCACCCTGCGTGTCTTTAAGACGGTCAGGGAACACAGCCCGCTGTGGATGTTTATGTTGTCCAGTATCAGGTCCCCGGGCTCTACCGCCCTGCTCAGGCTTCCCCTGAGCCTGGACAGGCTCATGAGCACGGCTGTGTCGCGAACGTCTTTAAGCGTTCGCGCTTCGATCATGGGCCTGATGAACCTGGCCACCTGACTCAGGTTCAACAAGCCATGGTACATGCCGAAATGAAGAAGAGGATTCTCATGCACTATTTCAAGAGCCGCGTCCCGTATTTTTTTCACAAAAAAATCCTTCCCCATACCGGTTTATTCAGTAATTTCGTGATATTTTGTTATAAATATAACAATAATGTTAATTATTCAACATTTTTCTATATTTTTTTCTTTCTTTTCAAAAAACATTGTCTGCTTGCTATCAAAGGTAATTGAAACAAGGAGATACAGATGCACATCGATATTCAGGAAGAACTCTGTTCAGGTTGCCGGCTGTGTTCGCAGGTATGCGCGATTACCCATTTCAAGGAAATTAATCCAAAAAAATCGGCCATCATAATAAAATCGAAATTCCCTGTTCCCGGCGGATTCGTTCCTGTTCTGTGCACACAGTGCGGCGAATGCGCGACAGTGTGTCCGGCCCAGGCCATCAGCTATCAGAACGGGGCGTATGTCATTGATCCCGATGAATGCATAAAGTGCGGGGCATGTGTAGAAAACTGTCCCAGTGGCGCCATTCACATGCATGCTGATGCAGAGGCTCCAATAAAGTGCGACCTGTGTCTCGAATGCCTCAAGGTATGCAATACGGGCGCTCTTGTTCCTGTTGAAGCTCCCTGTCAGAGAAAGGACCTTCCCGCATGGACGGATTCGGAGGAACGACTCTACGCATAAATCTCGCCACCGGTGACGTGGACAGAAGCCCGACTTCAACGGACCTGGCCCGCAACTGGATGGGCGCGCGCGGTTTCATATCGAAAATACTGTATGATGAAGTGCCGAGAGACGCTCATCCCCTCGGGCCTGACAATCTATTCATCATGGCAACCGGAGTACTTACCGGGGCATTTGTTCCGGCAGGTTCCAAGATCGCTTTCGGATGCATTTCCCCTGCCACGAACGGCCTGGCCGATTCAAGCATGGGAGGCCACCTCGGGCCCGAACTCAAGCATGCGGGTTACGACCTCGTAATACTCGATCAGATTGCTCCGGAACCGCAGTATCTCTGCATCGACGATGACGTGGTGGAGCTTCGCAGTGCACGCGAGTACTGGGGCATGGGTTCAATAGAACTCGAAGAGAGGATGAAAAAAGACCTGGGAGAGGACTTTCAGATCGCCACCGTGGGCCCTGCTGCAGAAAACGGCATCGTGTTCTCTTGCATCTCCCACGATTTCGGACGCCAGGCGGGTCGCTGCGGGACCGGTGCGGTTCTCGGCTCGAAAATGATCAAGGCCATTGCCGTTCGCGGATCCAGATCTCTGCCCGTGGCCGACATTGATGCCCTGAGCAGCCATACCAGGGGCATCATCGAGCGGACAAGAACGCATCCGAACATGAAGCCGTGGCAGAAATACGGAACTTCATTTTTCGTGGACTGGTCCAATGAGCTCGGGTGCTTCCCCACAAAAAATTTCCAGTCATCTCATTTTGAAGACGCGCATAAGATAAACGGAGACCGGCTTGTGGAAGACTGCCTCGTCAGCCACAAGGCCTGCTTCGGCTGCTGGATGAACTGCGGCAAGTATTCGAGGGCCCGCATCCCGGGAAAGCCGGATACGTATCTCGAAGGACCTGAATACGAAACAATCGCTCTCATAGGCGGCAACTGCGCCATGACTGACATCAACCACGTGGCATATGCCAATTATCTGTGCGACAACCTCGGAGTGGACACAATGAGTGCGGGCAGCGTGATTGCCTTTGCACTGGAGTGTTTTGAAAAGGGCATAATCACGAAGGAGGATCTGGACGGCAGGGAAATTGAATGGGGCAGTATCGATGACTTCGAGTTTCTGCTTCGGTTGATAGTCAGCAGGGATGGAATCGGGGACATGCTCGCCCGTGGCACAAGAGCGGCCGCGCATGAACTGGGCAACAGGTCCATTGATTTTGCCATGCAGGCAAAGGGAATGGAGTGTTCGGGATACGATACGCGATCGTATCCTTCGCAGGCTCTTTCTTTTGCCACGGCGGATATCGGGGCGCATCACAACCGTTCATGGAGCATAACGGCTGACAGGGAAATGGGCAGTGACACCATAGAGGGCAAGGCGGATGTGGTTATTTACCTGCAGCACGTGCGCCCCCTGTTCGATACGTGGAGCGTGTGCAGGCTTTTCTGGGGTGAGCTGGACGTTACAGTGCAGGAGCACGTGGATGCGATTCGATATCTCACCGGATGGGACGTGACTGTCAGGGAATGCCTTCTCATGTCCGAGCGGATCTGGAATCTCAACCGCGCGCACTATATAGAGCGCAACGGCGGGCCCGGGCGCATGCACGACACGGCACCGAAACGACAGCTCGAAGATGCGGTTGTTTCAGGGCCTGCAAAAGGTAAAAAGGTCGGAACAGACAACTTCAACCGGATGCTCGATGACTATTATGCAGGCCGGGGATGGGATGAAAACGGTAATCCGACTGAAGAAATACTTTCAGATCTCGATCTCGGCAACGTTGCAGAAAACCTCTCTTCAATAGGTTGTCTTGGAAAAGCCGCTGACGGAATCATTCCTCAAGCCCGCGGGAAAAAGCTCAAGCCGCAGGCAATGTGATTTTATGTGTTTTTTTAAAATATCTGTAATCCGGAGGGCTCTATTGTAACGTGTTTCTGCCCTTTCAGGCCCGAAATTGCCTTTTTCGCGGTTTATTGTAACGAAAATCCGGAAAAACGGGCTCTATTGTAACGTGATCAGGCTCTATTGTAACGAGATCGGGCTCTATTGTAACGAAAACCCGTTTTTCGGCCCGAAATCCCGGATTTATTGTAACGTGGCCTTTTTGAGCACCCTTCCCGGATAAATTTTTTCTCCTAGAAAAATAAATGATCACGAGCCGTTTCAACGCTCAAAAACCCGCCCGAAAAAATCTGGCACAAATCTTTCTTACAGAAAAACCCAATTGGCGCCAAGAAAACAGGAAATTGAAACATTAAACAACGAAAGGAAAAGAAAAATGGAAGACAAGATTACAACCACTGAATGCGCGCCTGAAATGGTCGATGAAGACGTTACAACCGTAACCAACGGCGAATCAGGCAAGAGCTTTGACTACAACGACGCGGGAAAGGCGTACGAGCTATTACTGCCGAAGCTGAAGGCAATACCGGACGACAGGGTGAACGGAGTAAGGATCAGCGCTGTAAACGCGGTGATCAATGCGCTGAAAGTCGCACATGCATACCAGAAGGACATGGCTTCCTTTTACGGCATCTTTCTTAAGGAGTCGTTCGACCCGGATGAATACACGAACATACCCGACCGTGCGCTTGCATTATGGTACGCGGACATTCAGCTGAGGCATTTCACGCAGCAGGAAGAGCTGCACGTTCTTCTGGATCAGGCAAAGCCCCTGCACGCGAAAATGGTCAGAAGCGCGAAATACCTGTGGGAGGCCGACACCGAGCTCGGCGACGTGATATCGAACATCTGCTCGGGCCGCAGCCACCTGGACATTGCCGACGATTTCGTCTCGCTCACAAAGCTGTTCGAGGACAACTGGGCCTTTGCACACGGACGCTGCAACATATCCGGCGACGACCTGAACGTTGCAAGGACCCTGGGCATAAGGCTCATCGATGCAATGCACGGTGGGGTGAAATCCGAGGTCAGGGAAATGCAGGACCTGCGTGACAGGGCCGGGACCTACCTGAGGATGGGCGTGAGCAAGGTACGCGCGGCCGCGGGATTCGTGTTTTACGAGGATCCCGATGAGCTCGAACGCTACCCGAGCCTGTTTGCGGGCCGCGGTCCCAGGAGGACCGAGAAGGAGGATGAAGAAAAAGCGGCCGAAGAAACAGAAACAAGCGCCGGGACCGGAGTCGACCTTCCTGTTGCAGTAACGGCACAGGGACCTCCTGTTACATCACCCTTTCCCCAGGCATCCAGCTGACGTGTACTGGATCATGCAACCCGCCTCAAGGCCCCTGGTTTGTTTTTCAGCATGCCAGGGGTCTTTTTCCCTTCAAATTTAAACCCAGAGCAAACATTCCGTGCCTGCTGGATTTTAAGTTCAACTTAAAAATAGATGCCCGCGATCAAAAGTGTAAGTTTTTCTTAACACTTTTGTTGCGCTGTTGCACGGACCTTAAGTTGAACTTAACCCTGGAGCTGGCCGTTTTCTCTGATCTAATGTTCCTGTCACATGAAAACATGGCCTGATGCTTTAGTTTTAAGTAAATCTCATCCCAAAAGTTCCCGTAGAAGAAAAAACCTGAGTTGTTCCTGCTAAAAAAGCACTTTTACGGCGTTTTGATAAAGAATTTCTATCAGTCGGAAATCCACGTGCTTCCAGGAGTGTAAGCTTTTCTTTACACTTTTGTTGCCGGCCATCAAAAAGTTAAGTTCGACTTAACTTCAAAGCTCCCGGACATCTCGAAAGTTAAGTTCAACTTAACCTGAAAGCTGCCGGACATCTGTAGCGCCCAATTAATTTGTCCACATTCCGGCACTGTAATTGGTTGACACATCCCCATGGTTTTCAAGTAATCCGTAACGCAATAATACTTCCTCAATGGCTCTGCGTCGAGCACTGTTCTCCTG
>Ga0272442_10001438_pt1 | contig 36328 bp, 47 predicted proteins | sample SSMForm2O_FD_200262 | JGI IMG/M metagenome (GOLD analysis project Ga0272442, IMG submission 200262) | Marine sediment archaeal communities from Little Sippewissett salt marsh, Falmouth, MA, United States - SSM-Form-2O | ecosystem: Environmental > Aquatic > Marine > Wetlands > Sediment ... | reverse complement strand
TATCTTGCCCGAGCCATTGTGCAACTTGTGGGCGGCCAGCATTGCGGCGATAAACGTCTTTCCAAGCCCTGTGGGCAGAACCACCAAAGAGCTTTTTGAGGAAACACTGCCCAATATCTTTTCCTGATAAGGTCTCTTTTCTATGGTACCTTCCTTGATCAAAGGATGTGATACATACTCCATATGTGCACCGATCAATCCTTGTCCAGGCCCTCAATGAAAGCCTTGTATTCATCTGCACCCAAGAGGTCTGAAGGTTCGTCCTTTATCTTGATCTTGACTATCCAAGCGCTGTATGGTTCGTCATTTATCTTTTCGGGAAGGTCCTCAAGCTCCATATTTACCTCGGACACTGTTCCGCTTGCAGGGCTCTCCACCTCGGAAACGGCCTTAACAGACTCTATCTCGCAAAGCATCTCATTCTTCTCAACGGACTTGCCGACCTCCGGGAGCTCTACAAAAGCGACATCCCCCATCTCTTTAGAGGCGAAATCTGTAACGCCCACGGTCATGGTGCCATCGATGACATTGGCCCATTCGTGGGTTTTTGTATATTTTAATCCTTCCTTGATCTCATATTCTCCAACAAACATGTCTACATCTCCCTGTATGCGCCAAATCTTTTTGGATTATAGAACGGCGCATCCACTATTTGAGCTTTTCGCATTTTACCGCGTATGTCTATGTATATCTCACCTTCATTCCCTATGTCGACATACCCGATGGCAACCGAATGGTCGAGCAGAGGCGTCTTTGTACCACTAGTAACGATGCCGATAGGTTTTCCGTTGCAATATATCTTGTCGCCGCTTCTGGAAATGGATTTTTCAATCAGTTTCATGTGCACTAGCTTTTTCTTTATGCCTTCCTTTTTCTGCATCATCAGAGAATCTCTGCCAATGAACTCCTTTTCCATAAAGAGGGCAAAATCCAGTCCCGCTTCAAAGGGCGTTATCTCATCGACCCATTCTGACATTATCTGCCCCTCATACGTCTCATTTCCGTATAAGGTGTACCCGGACTCAATCCTCAGTGTGTCCCTGGCCCCCAATCCGCATGGGGTGATGGAGTACTTCTTGCCCATGTGTATGATATGCTCCCAAAGGTCTGTTGCTTCCTTGTCGCCATCTGGTATGAAAAAGAGCTCGAACCCATTCTCCCCCGTGTAACCTGATTTTGAAAGGATTACCCCTTTTCCGCCAAAGTGCACTTCCTTTGCCTGGAACCACCACATCTCGTTAAGATTGATATCGAATATGTCATTGCAAAGCTGATGTGCCTTGGGGCCCTGGATGGAATATAGGCATGTGGTGTCCGTCTGATCATCGACCTTGAGGTCGATCTCAGCAAATCTCCCAATGGTTTCCTTCAATGCCTTAAAATATGAGGTAAGTTTGGGGCGCGCAACAGCATCACAGACCATCATATATGTGTCATTGCCCATATTGTACACCAACGTCTCGTCCTTGATGGCACCCCTCTCATTGAGAACCAGGGTGTATGTTCCGGATATTGGCGGAGGTTTCGATATGTCGTTCGTCGTGGTCCATTGCAAAAAAACGAGGGCGTCTGGACCCTTAAATATAATTTCTCCCATATGAGAGACGTCAAACATGCCTACCCCGTTCCTGACAGCCATATGTTCCTGTTTTATGCCGTCATACCATAGCGGCATGTGCCATCCTGCAAAATCTTCCATTTTCCCATATTTGCTATGCCATTTGTCCAAGGGCAACCTTTTCATATAAATACCACCAATTAATTATTATATTTTCAAAAATATCATAACATAATAACAGATAATGTTATTATCTTGCATCTTGACAATATATCTTTTACGATTCAATCGGTGTTTTTGGCATCCCATGCCCATGACACGCACACATAATGCAGATTGATAGAAAATATATTTAAATGGGATTAAATAATCTAGTTTGGCGTTTTTATGGAGATAGGAATTGTTGGAAAACCAAATGTTGGAAAATCTACATTTTTCAATGCCTGCACACATGGATCGGCCGAAGTTGCCAATTATCCTTTTACTACCATAGATTCTAACAAAGGTGTCACATATGTGACATCAAGATGCCCTTGTCAGGAGCTTGGATTGACATGCAATCCGAAAAATGCCCAATGCATAGCTGGAACAAGGCTTGTCCCCACTTCTGTCATAGATGTCGCAGGGATAGTCCCTGACGCCCATTTGGGCAAAGGCCTGGGAAATCAGTTCCTTGATGACATCAGGAGGGCAAATGTGCTAATACATGTTGTCGACGCCTCAGGTTCCACTGACGAGGCGGGAAATCCGGTAAAGAGGGGCACCCACGACCCGATGGAAGATGTCAGATTCCTGGAAAAGGAGATCGATATGTGGTTTGTTTCGCTTTTCCAGCGGAATTGGGAGAAGTTCTCGAGAAAGATCAATCTTACCAATGCGAACATTTACCAAATTATTGCAGATCATTTCTCCGGCATAGGGATCTCCGAGGACGATGCCTACTGTGCGATCAGGACATTGGACCTTGATCCCGATAGGCCAAAGTCATGGAAGGAAGACGACCTGTCAAATTTTGCCACACAGATACGCATGAACACACGGCCCATAGTCATTGCTGCCAACAAGATAGATATTGCAGATGACGATATCGTAGAGTCACTCAGGGAGAATACCGAGTACATGGTCCCTGTCAGCGCCGAGGCGGAACTCATGCTGAAAAAGGCAAATACCGCTGGCTTGGTTTCATACACGCCAGGAAATTCGGACTTTGACATCACCGGCAATCTCAATCCCAAACAGATCGATGCCCTGGAGAAGGTCAGGGTACTGATGAAAAAGCATGGGTCGACGGGAGTGCAGACATGCATCAACACATCCATATTTGAAGTGCTGGAAAGGATCGTTGTCTATCCAGTGGAAAACGAGAAGAGGATGTGCGATGGCAAGGAGGCGGTCCTGCCGGATGCATATCTCTTGAAGAAGGGTTCAAATCCAAGGGACCTTGCGGAGAAGATACACACCGACATTGCAAAGAACTACATATATGCTGTAAATGCCAGGACCTGCAGGAGGATCTCTGATGATTATGAGCTTCAGGATTGCGATGTCATAAAGATAGTCTCAGCAGCTCGCTAGATTATCTCTTTTTTTATGTCATCTTCACTTATCCCGTACCTTTTTCCAAGTTCGACTATGCTGCTGTAGTACAACCTTGTAAGCTGCCTGATGATGCTGTCCATGTTGTTGAGTTCATTGGGTTCCTTGAACAAGAGCACCAACCACGTCATCTTCTCATCGAGCAGGTAGTACTTGACCCAAACGTCCTTTTCGCCTTTCTGCTTCTCCATGTTCTCCTTCAGTATTTTGAAGGCGCATAGCTCCTTAAGATTCTTGATGATCGTCTTGTTGGAGTAAGGCAACTCCTCAATGAGGTTCTTTTGGTATATCTTGATGTCCCCGCATGCTGGGACCTTTTTCAATATCTCGATCTTCGCCTCGCTTCCGAAAACACCGTTCAACAATGATACAAGCTTTCCCCTGTCCTTTGGAAGGAACAAGATGTAAGGGAAGACCTCATCATCAATTCCCCCAAATGCCAAACATCCTTCGTCCATATTACTTATTGTGCACGATTAAATTTATATATTGTTCTATCTAGTGTAATTAGTTACATTATGTTGAAACAATTTACAGAGGAATAATAAATGAAGATGAATGGTTCTGATGTTGCTATAATTGGCATTATGGCATCTATGATAATAATGGCGGGATATATTCCCATCATACCGATCTTTGGCACAGGTTATACTATTTCACTGGGATCTGTCCTGATCCAGGTGGTGGCAGTTCTGTTAGGCCCCCTAATAGGTGCATTGACAGTCCTGACAGGGTCCTTTTCGGGAATGATGGTCACTGGGCAAGGTTTCCAGTTCCTTTTCTTCATTCCTGCCACAATAGGGGCGCTTACGACTGCATTGCTGGCCTGGAACAGGCATAGGGAAGGAATACTTTTGTTCGGTGCCTCAATAATACTATGGTACATATCTCCCCTGGGACTGAAGTTATGGTATTATCCCTATCTTCATTTGATGCTTTTCGCAATTATAGTCGTATGGGTAAGATTTGCCAAGGAGAGCGATATGGGGGATTACAGGGTCAAGTTCATATCCATAGCACTTTTTTGCACGGCTGGCGTGCTATGCGACCATCTACTGGGCTCCATCATCGCAATGTTTCCCCCATTTGAGCTTCCGGCAGAGGCGTATAGGTTCATATTGTTCATATATCCTATTGAGAGGATCATGATCGGGGTGGTTTCCGCAGTGGTTGCGATACCAGTGCTCAGGGCAATACAAAATACCCCTCTTTCGATAATAAGGAAAAATGAAGAGGCTTCAGTTGATACAAACTGAGCATTTTTCCCTTTTTCTTTGATAAATCAACATATTATTCTGATGATAAAATATAATTTGTCTAAAATATCTTCATATTATTTTCAAAAAAACTAATAATTAATTTAATTTGAAAGATTGTAAATTAAATGTTCAATATTGTTTACATTTTTATGATTTGAAAATATAAATTCAGAAACATTTATAAATTTATTTATTTTTAGAATAGAACATTCTATTAAAAACAATATTATTAACCTAAGGTTAACAGTTTGGAGGCAATAAATTGATTGAGATTAGATTTCACGGAAGAGGCGGTCAGGGCGCTGTTGTGGGGGCAGAGATTTTGGCCGAAGCCGCTTTTTTGGAAGGGAAGTATGTTCAGGCATTCCCCTATTTTGGTGTTGAGAGGAGAGGTGCCCCTGTGACCGCATACACCAGGATAGATGAAGATCCCATACGGATCAGGACAAATATATACACCCCTAACCATGTGGTGGTGCTGGACCCAACCTTACTTGAATTTATCGATGTCGCAGAGGGCTTAAGCAAAGAGGGATGGTTGGTGGTGAACACATCAAAAAAACCTTCTCAGCTGTCCATTGAATTTGAGAATGTTGCTACCGTGGATGCAACGAGGATAGCGAGGAAATACAGACTTGGATCCAAGAACGCCCCGATAGTCAATACGGCCATATTGGGGGCCGTATCTAATGTCACAAAGGTGGTATCGATTGAAAAGCTGCTTGACTCCATAAAGAACAGGGTCCCAGCTAAAATTGAAGAAAATGTCCAAGCTGCCGAGGAAGCATACGAAAAACTGGTGGTGAGTGGATAATGCCCGACGAATATGAGATAGTTTATAAAACATACAAGGATCTGCCCCTTTCTCCCATTGCCAAGGGAAAGTCCCTGGTCTTCAAGACAGGCAGCTGGAGGACCATGAAGCCGAAGCTTGTGCTTGAGAATTGTAAAAAATGCGGGATATGCTGGAAATATTGCCCAGATGTCTCGATATTGATCGTTGATGATTACCCAAAGATTGATTACAACTATTGCAAGGGTTGCGGCATCTGTGCCAATGAATGTCCCTTTGATGCGATAGTGATGGTAGAGGAGGACTCCAAATGAAAAAGGTCCTTTCTGGAAATGCTGCGGCAGCATATGGTTCGAAATTGGCCAGGGCTGAAGTTATATCGGCATATCCGATAACCCCCCAGACAAAGATAGTTGAAAAGATCGCTGACCTTATCGCTGTTGGCGAGTTCGAAACAGAATTTGTCAAGGTCGAGTCAGAGCACTCGGCCATGGCCGCCGCCGTATCCGCCTCCCTTGTCGGAGCTAGAACGTTCACGGCCACATCATCCCAGGGACTACTGTTGATGCACGAGATACTGCATTGGGCATCGGCTTCCAGGACACCGATAGTAATGGTAAACATAAACAGGGCCTTGGCCCCCCCATGGAGCGTCTGGGCGGACCATACCGACACTGTTGCCCAGAGGGACACTGGGTGGATGCAGTTCTATTGCGAATCATGCCAAGAGGTATTGGACACCATGTTGCAACTATACAAGATCGCAGAGGACAAGGATGTTATGTTGCCTGCAATGCTGTCCGAAGATGCATTCTTGCTTTCACACACGTCAGAGATAGTTGACATGCCCGATCAGGACATGGTGGATGACTTCCTGGGAAGCTTTGAACCTGAGAACATCATGGATGTCGACAATCCCATGAGCTTCGGTTCACTGAGCATGCCTCACCAGTACTTTTATGAGTTCAGGTACAAAATCGCAGAGGCAATGGAGATTGCAAGGTCCAAGATACTTGAAGTGGAGAAGGATTTTGAAAAGAGATTTGGAAGGTCATATGGCGGATTCATCGACCTTTACAGGTGTGATGACGCTGAGATAGTCCTTGTGGCGGCCGGTTCCATGAGCTCCACCATCCGAGTGGCGATAGACGAGCTGCGCGAAAAGGGGGAAAAGATCGGCCTTGCCAGACTGAGGGTTTTCAGGCCATTTCCAATTGAGGAGTTCAGGGAGATCGCCAAGAAGGCCAAGAAGATAGGCGTACTTGACAGGAGCTTTTGCTTTGGGTACGAAGGGGCGTTCTTCACGGAGATCAAATCTGCCCTTTTCGATATTGATGAAAGGCCCATTGTAAAGGGCTATGTGGTCGGACTAGGCGGCAGAGATGTCACTTTGGACGTCATACATGAGATAATAGATGATTGCCAGGCCACGACCGACACTCGTACCGAACCTTTCAAGTGGATAGGCCTAAGTAGGTGATAAGCATGAAAATTACATTACCTGAAGATGAAATAATGGAAAAGGGGCATATGGCCTGCCTTGGTTGCGGTGGAGCGTTGGCAATGAGGTACCTTTTGAAGGCGCTTGGCAGGAAGACGATGGTTGCGATACCTGCATGTTGCTGGGCCGTCATCCCTGGCGTATTCCCTTACTCATGCTTGGAAGTGCCTTTGCAGTATGTTGCTTTCGAGGCGACAGGTGCGGCCATTTCGGGTATCGAGGCGGCATTGAAGGCAAAAGGCAAGAAGGAGGGAACGACAGTCGTTGGATGGGCCGGCGATGGCGGAACCCTTGACATAGGCATACAGGCCCTTTCAGGCGCCGTCGAGAGAGGGCACGACGTGAAATATGTCTGTTATGACAATGAAGCTTACATGAATACTGGGATTCAAAGGTCCTCTGCCACACCTAAAGGCGCATGGACCACGACAACACCAGTCGGAAATACACGTTTCTGGAAAAAGACAAACAAGAAAAACATAGTCGAGATTATGGCTGCGCATGATATACCATATACATGCACAGCTTCGGTGGCTTATCCCGAAGACTTGATCAAGAAGGCTAAAAAGATGAAAGACATAAAAGGGCCGTGCTATATGCACATATACGCCCCATGTCCCACAGGCTGGAAATACCCACCAGAGAAGACCATAGAGTTATCGCGTCTCGCAACCGAGACTTGCATATTCCCTATTTATGAAGTGACCTATGGCAAATACAAGTTGAACAAGAATATTCGCGATGAGAAGAAAAAACCAGTTCTTGAATATTTGAAAACACAGGGGAGATTTAGAAAATTGGACGAAGAGACAGTCCAATCCATACAGCATTATGTTGATGATGAATGGATAAAATTGAAGAAAAAAGTAGAATGTTTCGGAGAGGAAAAATAATGGGTCTATTAGAGATTAGATGGCACGGTAGAGGTGGCCAAGGGGTCGTCACAGCCTCAGAGCTTTTAGCAGAGGCAGCCATACTCGAAGGCAATTTCATTCAAGCCTTCCCTGAGTTTGGTCCTGAGAGGATGGGCGCACCCATAAAGGCATTTACACGTGTCAGTGATGAACCTATCAAGATACACAGCCAGGTATATTCGCCTGACATAGTGATGGTGCTCGACCCCACGCTCATCGGACAAGTGGAAGTTACTGAGGGGCTATCGGATGATGGAATTCTCTTTGTCAACACACACATGAGCGCTGATGAGCTGAAGGCGGCACTGGGTTTTGAGGGAAAGATATACACCCTGGACGCTACAAAGATAGCAATGGAAACTATCGGTAGGCCTGTGGCCAACACTTCATGTGCCGGTGCATTGGTAAAGTTCGGCGAGGTTGTAAAACTAGAAAATCTTCTAAAGGTCACAGAGGAGAAGTTTAAGGAAAAACTGCCTCAAAAGGCCATAATTGCCAATAAGGCGGCCATTGAGATCGCTTACAAAGAGGTGACGGTATGAGTGACGAGAAGACTTGGAAGGAGATCCCATGGGGAGGCCTCATATTAGACGCAGGAAATGCGGCAGAGTACCATACTGGCGACTGGAGGACCGAGAGGCCCGTGCACATTATGGACAATTGCAAGCATTGCATGTATTGTTGGATATGTTGCCCCGATTCAGCGATTATAGTGGAAGACAAGAAAATGGTCGGTGTCGACTTCAATTACTGCAAGGGTTGCGGAATTTGTGAGAACGTATGCCCATTCAATGCCATAAAGATGGTGATCGAAGGCCAGGAGGGTGATTGATATGGTAAGATCAATGGCTTTAACAGGAAATTTTGCAGCCGCTTACTCAACCAAGCAGATCAATCCGCATGTTGTCGCGGCATATCCTATCACGCCACAGACGACCATGATGGAAAAGTTCAGTGAATACGTTGCCAACGGCGAAGTAGACACAGAACTCATTTGCGTGGAGTCCGAGCACTCAGCAATGAGCGCTTGCGTCGGGGCATCTGCCGCTGGTGGCAGGGTCATCACTTCGACCGCAGCGAACGGCCTTGCACTGATGTTCGAGATCGTATATATTGCTGCATCAAACAGGCTCCCGATAATAATGTGCGTTATGAACAGGGCGCTTTCTGCCCCGATCAACATCCATGGCGATCATTCGGATTCCATGGGTTGCAGGGACTCTGGATGGATACAGATATACAACGAGAATGCCCAAGAGGTTTATGACACTACGATAATGGGTGTGAGGATAGGGGAGCACAAGGATGTAAGGCTCCCAGTCATGGTGAACCTGGACGGTTTCATAACTTCACACAAGATCGAGAAGGTAGATGTGCTCGAGGACGATGAGGTACAGAAGTTCATTGGCGAGTACAAGCCAGTATACCCATTGCTCGACACGGACAACCCTGTGACATACGGTCCACTGGACCTCACTGACTATTACTTTGAGCACAAGAGGCAACAGGTCGAGGCAATGAAGAAGGCCTTGCCAGTGGTAAAGAAAGTATCCAAGGAATACAGCAACTTCACTGGCAGGCAGTATGACATATTGGAACCGTACCATCTTGATGATGCGGACTGTGCCATTGTCACGATGTCCAGCACAGCAGGTACCACAAAGCACGTAGTGGACAAGCTTAGGGCAGAGGGCAAGAAGGTCGGCATGCTGAAGGTCAGGCTATTCAGGCCATTCCCTGCTGAAGATATCAGGGAACAGCTTGCAGGCATGAAGCAGGTAGCCGTGCTGGATAGGTCAGAATCATTCGGCGCATACGGCGGACCTCTGTATTCAGAGGTCAGGAACGCAATGTATGACGTTGATGACAAGCCCAACATCGTTGACTATATTTTCGGACTTGGCGGCAGGGACATTAACGCGGTCAATATCGAAAACATATTCAACAGGCTTATGAGCGCCCCTGCAAAGATGCCGGGAGATGTTAATTACCTTGGCGTGAGGGGTGACTGAAATGGTGAATCTCAAACAACTTACAGAGAGAGAGGAAAGGCTGACAGGCGGACACAGGCTTTGCGCGGGATGCGGGGCCTCGATAATCGTCAGGCAGATACTATTGGCCACAAATTACCCTGTCGTCGTCTCATGCGCCACAGGTTGCCTTGAGGTATCAACGACAATCTATCCCTACACTGCATGGAAGAACCCCTTCATACACAATGCTTTCGAGAACTCGGCTGCCACCATTAGCGGTGCAGAGGCCATGTTCAAGGCACAGCAGAGGGTAGGCGGAATACCAAAGGACAAAAAGGTAAAGTTCATAGCTTTCGGCGGTGACGGAGGAACATACGATATTGGTGTGCAGTCTCTTTCCGGCGCCCTCGAGCGCGGGCATGACTTCATGTACGTATGCTACAACAACGAGGCATACATGAACACCGGTATCCAGAGGTCTTCAGCCACACCAAGGGGTGCTGCAACAACGACTTCGCCAGCAGGGAAGGTCATTCCGGGAAAGAAGCAATATCCAAAGGACCTCACAGAGGTTATTGCAGGACACCATCTGCCATATGCGGCACAGGTCTCCCCTGGCTACTACATGGACCTAATGAAGAAGGTCGAGAAGGCAATGGAGATAGAAGGCCCTAAGTTCATGAACGCATTTTCGCCATGCCCCAGGGGATGGAGGCATGCCTCGAACGCATCGATAGATGTTGCCAAGCTTGCGGTTGACTGCTGTTTCTGGCCGATATATGAGATTGAGGACGACAAGTACATACTTACTGGACAGTCCAAGCTCATAGCCAGTGGAAAGAAGGAGAAGGTCCCCATGTCAGACTACCTAAAGTCCCAGGGAAGATTCAAGCATCTCTTTGCACCGGGAAATGAGGAAGTAATTGCCGAGATACAGGCCGAGGTCGACAAGCGCTGGGAAAGGCTTGTCAAGCTGTCAGAACTTTGAAAAGTTTTTTTTACTTTTCTTTCCTTTTTTATTTATGAAAGAAGATCTTGTTCCATACACAGGGCAAAAGTTTGATTGCAAGATGTGTGGCGAATGCTGTCACTGCAAGATGATTCCAATATCGAACGGGGATATGGAACGGATACACAGATTCAACAGTGACAAGGAATTTATGGAGTTCAGTACTAGTATCAATGCACCGATAATTGCAAGGAGGGATTGGGATTACGGCTGCATCTTCCTGGATGATACGAAATGTTCAATTCACCAATATAAACCACTAATATGCAGATTGTATCCATATGCCATGTATTTCAGTCCCATAGATGAGGGTGATGAGTCAGGAAAGCGAATTTTGCCGGATGGCACCAAGGTCTACATCTACATAGACTCCTCCTGCCCCGGCGTTAGTGCCACAAAGACCGAGGAAATCTCAAAAGAGCTAATCGAACTTGTGATAAGGATAAGGATAGAACAGGCATTGACCAGGTATTACTATGACAATTATGCTAGCAAATGAAAAGGAGTCAGAAAGCCTTCGTGAAGAGCTTGATCACTTTGGTGTTGCCCAGACGATTAATGAAAGCAAGATGGTATTTTCAAAAAGAGGCAAGTATGTCGAGCTTTTCCTATTGAGCGAACACACATCAGGCTTGCTGAAGCTTATTCATGCATATCCTGATTATATGGGGCTTAAGATCGGCGAGATCGTAAAGGGCAAGCTAAGGTCCTCACTCGAGTATGGCACGATACTATATCAGAACGCCACCAAGAACACTGTCTCGCTCAATGATAAACAGACCCAGTTGTTCCTGTATGGGAGGGACATTTTCAAGGAGGGGCTGCCCCAGGGCATGTCGCTTGGCCGAAAGCTCGTTGGCGATGAGTGTGGGCGCTTCATAGGGTTCGGGATATTCAATGGGAAGAACCTTGCGAATGTCATCGACAAGGGCGCTTACCTAAGGAAATACAAATAATGGATTGATGACGTTACCTTTTTAAAGTATTTTTCTTATTTGCACTTGGTGTAGTGATGAAAGAAGGCATTTTTGTCGAAATAGATTATCTAGCAAAGGTTAAAAACACTGGAAATTACTTTGATACGACCAATGAGGACAAGGCCAAAGAGATTGGACTCTATGAGGATAACAAGGTATTCAAACCCGTGATGGTCGTCGTTGGGGCCAATCATGTCATAGAGGGATTGGATGATGCAATGGCCGATATGGGCATAGGTGAGGAAAAGAGCATTGAGATACCTGCGGAAAAGGCCTTTGGCCCCAGGAATCCAAAGCTTATCACGACCGTGCCGCTCAGGGAGTTCTCAAAACAGGGGATCATGCCAAGGCCCGGGATGAGACTTGAGATAGGGGAAAGCTGGGCAACTGTCAAGAACGTATCCTCTGGAAGGGTGACGCTCGACTTCAACCACACACTGGCAGGAAGGACCCTCATATACGACCTCAAGGTGCTACGTGAGGTCTCGGATGCGAAGGAGCAGCTATCGGGGTTGATCGACCTTCACTTCAGGACCTTTGAGTTCAAGAACAGCAACATAGAGATCGATGAGGAAGGCAACGCAAAGCTGAACATACCAGGCATCAAGAAAGAGGTATGTGACGCCATTAAGGCGATATTGGAAGAAGAGGCTGGGAAATATATCCCAGAAATAAAGTCTATTGAAGTATCTAGCTGAATTTTTCAGGATCGATGGTCTCTTCCCATTGATATCTAAGTGTCGAGTGATAACCGCTGGTCTTCACCGACCCTTCTTCCCAAACCTCAAAAAATACAACTTCTGCCTTTTCCATGCCCACTAGCTCTTCTGCCGCATCTATCGCATCGTCGAGATTTCCCACCTTGTCCACAAGGCCTTGCCCAACGGCCTCAGTGGCCAGCCATATCCTGCCGTCAGAGACATTCAGGGCCTCATCGTTCGTCATGTTGCGGCCTAGCGCCACGACATGGACAAATCTGTTGTAAGCATCATATGTCATGTCCTTGAACCATTGGTATTCCTCTGCGGTAAGCCCCCTCCAATCGGCCCCTATGTCCTTGTATTCGCCGGTCTTTATGACGGTGAGCTTGAGCCCAAAGTCGCTATAGTACTGGGACGCGTCCGTGTGTACAAAAATAGTGCTGATGTTCCCGATCAGGGCATCTGCGTCAGCAACTATCAAATCAGCCCCGCAGGCAATGTAGTAACCACCTGATGCCAGCAGTTCTGATGAGTACAGAACGACGGGTTTCTTCATTTTCAGATTAAGCACCTCGTTGTACATGGCCGCGGTGGAGCCCACACCGCCTCCAGGGGTGTCGACCCACAATACAGCTGCAGAGAACTCATCGTTGTCCCCCACAGATGACAAGAGGTCCCTGAACGTTCCCAAGTCCTCCTCGCCAATGACCCCATAGTACCGTATAAGCGCTATTTTTCCATCTGGGGCTATGTTCATGTCCCTCAGGTGTTCAAGCTGCGCCTGTAGGTCTGCGATGGTCTGCTGGTCTATCTCGCTTGTCTCAAGTATCGTTGTACTATCATAGTTGATATCCGGTTCATTGCCATCCTCAGTACCCACACCGGTGATACAACCAGTCATGAGTACTGAAAAAATCAACAAAGAGCATATGAGAATTTTTTTCCTGTGCATAGGAAAAACTGGGAAATGAATCTATTTATATCTTGTCAAATATACTTGAAATAAAATAAATAATGAAAAAAAGTTTTCAAAGGGTGTTGATGTCCCTTTGGGTTATTATCTTCATGCCAAGCTCGTCCTTTATTATTTGCCTAGCGCGTTGATTGTCATCTGTCTTGAAAATCAGTAGGGCGGCGTTCTTGCCAGAAAGTGTGAATGCGTATAGATATATGATATTGATCTCATTCGCGCCCAGCACCTTTGATATCTCTGAAAGGCTTCCCGGACCATCTGCGGCCTCAACCCCAACGACGTTTGTCTTTTTTACGGTGAAGTTATTCTCGTCAAGTAACTTGTAAGCATTGTCAGGGTCGTCCACTATTGCGCGGATTATCCCGAACTCCCCAGCCTCGGCTATCATTGCGGCCCTGAGATTGATGTTCCCGTCCTTAAGCGCCTGCGTCACGCTTGACAACCGGTTGGGTTTGTTTTCCAAAAATACTGATATCTGGTATACCATCATATCATCCTCTTGTCGATGATTCTTTTTGCCTTCCCCTCGCTACGGGGGATCTTGCCAGGCTCCACCACATTGACCTTTACATGTATGTTGAGTATTGCGTACATCTCCGATTCTATGTGCTCCTTAAGTTCTAGGATCTCCTTCATGGAATCGTTGAATATGCTCCTGGTAACCTCTACGAATATTTCCATGTCGTCAAGCGCACCCTTCCTGTTGACGTAAATCTGGTAGTGTCCGCTGACGCCCTTGATCTTCGAGAGGACATGCTCTATCTGGCTTGGAAATACGTTGACCCCCCTGATTATCAGCATGTCATCAGTCCTGCCCAGCAGCCTTCCGATCCTTTGGTGTGTGCTCTTGCAGTCGCATTCGTCCTCATATAGGTAAGTGATGTCCCCTGTCCTGAATCTTATCACTGGGGATGCCTCCTTCCAAAGGGAAGTGAAGACCAGTTCTCCCTTCTCCCCTGGTGGGAGCACCTCCCCTGTGTTAGGTTCGATTATTTCAACAATGAACTTATCATCCCATATGTGCAGGCCATCCTGCCTTTCGCATTCCATCCCGACGCCAGGACCACCCAGCTCGCTCATGCCATAGATGTCATAGGCCTTTATGTCAAGCGAGTCCTCTATGATGTCCCTCATGCTGTCCGACCAGGGTTCGGCACCTAAAATGCCAATCTTGAGCGGAAGTTCCTTGGGATCCATGTCATTTTGCTCTATGACCTCTGAGAGGTAGAGCGCGTATGATGGGGTGCAACAAAGGACTTGTGCTCCAAAGTCCTTCATGATCTGGACCTGTCGTTGGGTGTTGCCTCCACTTGTTGGCACGACTGACGCCCCCAGGTGCTCTGCGCCATAGTGCAGGCCAAGCCCCCCTGTGAACAGGCCGTATCCGTAAGAGTTTTGTATTATGTCCCCTTCTTTAACGCCAACGAGCCTAAGGCAGTCTGCGACCATTTCAGCCCATGTCCTGATGTCCTTTCTTGTATATGAAACGACAGTTGGTTTCCCCGTTGTCCCGGATGATGCGTGGTATCTGACGACCTCCTTCTTATCAACCGCCAGTATTCCAGTGGGATAATAATCCCTAAGGTCCTTCTTGTAAAGGAATGGTATCTTCGATAGGTCGTCAACGCCTGTGACGTCATCGGGCTTAACATTTGCGGATTTGAATGCCTTTTTGTAATGCGGTACCTTCCTGTAAGCATAGTCTAGGTTCTTCTTCAAAAGTCTATTACGTTCATCGCTTTCCATATGTTCGACCCCCATCGTGGGAAGATGAGATACAATGCAAATAATATTTAGATAAAAATGGATGATATTTAATATTATCTATATCAATATCGAACAAAACGCTTTTAAGAGCCCCGGGGGGGCTTTGAACCCCCGACCTGCCGCTTACGAGGCGGCCGCTATACCAGACTAAGCCACCGAGGCAAATACCCGAAAAAAGATTATTCGAAGTTAAGATATCCCTTTCTTCTCAACCAATCTGCTTGAGCTTTCGTATATTTAAAAATAATGTCTCCCTTGATATGCCCTTGCAATTCCCATGGCTTTACCAAGACTGCGTCTCCTTCCATTATCCATTTCTTTCCTCTTCTTCTCGTTTTTACTCTGCAAAGCCTGGTATTACCGTCAACGCATACAACACTCATCTTTCCAAAGCCCATTCTCTGTTCAACCAGTCCCATTACCTCATAGTTCTTTGGCATCCTTATCCTTGAAATCTGCTCTTCTACGCTGACTGGTTGAAATCTAGGTTTCCCTGCTATGAAATTACCTCCAATTGATGATTTTTCAGTTTATATATAAAACTTATGGTCCAGTTAGCCCTTAATGGTTAAAGAGTGCATTTAGAAAAACATTTAAAAAAAGGCTGTCATAAGTTTGTTGGTGAAATTATGAGTGAGGACCTATTATTGATGATACCTGGCCCCACTGTTGTCCCATCACGGGTAACAAGGGCCATGAGCGCTCCGATATTGCCCCACAGGGGGAAAGAGTTTTCAGATATGTTCGTTGAGCAGATGGATCGCCTTAAAAAGGTGTTCAGGACCAAGAACGATGTATATATCCTATGTGGTTCTGGCACTGCTGCCATGGAGGCATCGCTCTCTAACACCATATCATCAAATGACAAGGTCCTTTGTCTTATCAATGGAAAGTTCTCAGAAAGATTTTCCGAGATAGCCTCGAACCTTAAGGCCAATGTCATTGAGCTTCAGTTCGAATGGGGGATCCCCGTCAATGTGAAATCGGTCAAGGAAGCCCTGGATAAAAATACTGACATAAAAGCTGTCACGATGGTATTCAATGAAACGTCCACAGGCGTCAGGAATCCTGTGGAAGAGGTTGGAGAGATCGTAAGGGGCACAGATGCTATCCTTATCGTGGACACAATCTCGGCATTGGGTGGTGACGTTTTCGAGTCAGATCTATGGAACGTGGACATCTGCGTCTCAGGTTCACAAAAGTGTTTTGCCATGCCCCCTGGACTGGCATTCATATCTGTAAGCGACAAGGCCTGGAGGGTAATCGATGCCAATGATTCTATGGCATATTACCTAAATCTAAAGAACTACAGGAAGGACAAGTCCCATGCCCCCTACACCCCACCAGTATCGTTGATATATGGGCTGAGGGAGTCGCTAGACATCATAGATGAGGAGGGCTTGGAGAACAGGTGGGAGAGGCACAAGGACATGGCAAACATCGCAAGGGAAGGGATAAAGGCCCTTGACATGGAACTCTTTTGCTCAGATGAGGCTTATTGCTCCAATACCGTCACAGCCGTAAAGGCTCCCGATTACTTGGATGTGGCATTGCTCAGAAAGACACTGAGAACAAGATTTGGGATCGAGATAGCAGGCGGCCAGGCCCATTTGAAGGGAAAGATATTCAGAATAGGCCATATGGGCGTCATATCCGAAAGAGAGGTTAACTCTGTCCTGACATCCATAGAGTTGGTCTTGGAAGAGATGTGAAGATATTATATATACATTATCTTCCTTTTTTTATTATGCCCATTCCAGTAACAAATTCCAAGATAAGGGCATATATGGACCTTGCCAGGATACATTTTGTCTTCATATGGCCAATCATATTCCTCGCGGGCCTATTTATGGCATTTGACCAATATGGCGCATTCTCCTGGTCTATTACCATCAAGGCTACACTGATATCCACCACGGGTTTCGAGGCTGCTTTCATTCTCAACGACATTGTTGATATCAGATATGACATCAAGGATGTTGATTGGGACATCACTAGGTATTGGAGGCCGTATGGGACTAGACCTCTTGCATCTGGGGAGGTCAGCAAAAGAAATGCATTGATAATATTCTTTGTGCTCTTATCCGCCGTGGCAACATTGATATTCACACTGCCAAACCCAAATCGGTACTATCTATACGTCATAATGGCATATACATATGGAATGGAATATTTCTATCAGATCATCAAGAGGTCCCAAAGATTGCCCATTGCCCAACTGCTTGGAAGGACAGACTTCATGGTATTTGCAATGGGCGGATATCTATGCTATGGGGGAATAGATCTTACAGTGGTGCTCTACGGCCTGTTCTTTTACACATTGGCACAGGTCCATTTAGGGATAAATGACCTATCAGATTACAATAATGACGTTGTAAGGAAGATGAACACGGTCACTACCATGTACGGGAAGCATGGAAATTTGATATGGATACTTGTTTTCATGCTGCTTCATTTCACATTGGGGCTAACGTACATAGCCCATATGGGCGGCATAACTTATGTAGGCTATTGTTTTGCATGCATTATGTTTACTTACATATTCTATCGTTTAAGAAAGGAGACAACACCTGGTGAAGCTCACAGGGCAGTACCATTATTTCATCTGACGCTGTTAACATACATGTTGACCATTATGGCTGAAGCATATGCGGGATTCTAGCGCTCCCTGTTGATAGTGAAGTTGGCCAATGATTCGAAGAACTTCCTGGATTCTCCTGATATGGTCTCTGGCAATTGCTCCTTGCTCATAGAGATGTATCTTTTGGCAAGGTCATCGCAGTAATCATAGGCCCCAGTGTCGATGAAGACATCCCTGACCATGGCGACATCCTCCTTTGATGCATGCTCGTACCCCAAGAGGTTATCAAGCAGCTTTCTTTCCTTTTCAGATGCGTTCTCCATCGCCTTGATGACAAGAAGCGTTCTCTTTCCTTCTACAATGTCAGAGAATGAGGATTTTCCTGTAACGCTCTCGGACCCGAATGAACCAAGTAAGTCGTCCTTTATCTGGAATGCGGAAGATATGGCATTTGCGTATCCATCAAGGATGGTATGATCGCTGATCCCGGCAAAGTTCAGGCCTATCCTTATGGGATATATGAAAAGGATGCCGGTCTTCCTCTTTATCATTTCCAGATATTCATCCTCATTTGAGTTCCTTGATTCGAAAAGGATGTCCATCAATTGGCCCTCATTGAGCTTTTGGTACATCCTTGTCTGGAGCTCCAGTGCCCTGATCTTTTTTTCCTCAGGGAATTTATTTCTTGTAAGGACCTCCATTGACATGGAGTACATGACGTTAGATCCCAGGACAGAGAGGGCATAACTGTATCTTGATATGGCCTTTTGCGCGAAAAAAAGCTTTTTTAGGGTGTCTCTCTGTATCCAATACCTGCCCTTTGTGTACTTGGATATGTCAAATCCTACAGAATCGAGGAACTTGTCTGCATAAATGGCATTGAATGTAGGCTCGCCGTGCCTAACTACATCCTCGTCCATGGCATCATCAAGAATGAGGGAAGACGAATGGACCAGTTCTGCTGACAAAGATGGACCAATGATGTCATAGTCTTCCTTAAATCCCCTGTATGCCATGATCATGCTAAGTGGACGCAAACGCTTTCCACCAGAGAACACGTGTTTCTTGATCAATTGGTAGAACTCATCAAGAATTGGTTTATTGTTTTTCTCAATTTTCTCTGATAGATAATCATCCATTTCATTTTCTATCATAGCTATGATGTGAGAGTAATTCTCCAAAAAAGCCATATTTGGTTAGGATATTTGATACTATTTATATTTTTCCCTATTGAGATCTATTGGCAAATAATCAAAAGTCCCTGATCCTTGCCAATTCAAAAATACATTCTGGATCGCCCTTGTTCACGCAGGCCGTTTCGATGACCTCCATCTTCTGATCCTCAAATATTCTTTTAACAAGCTCGGTCAATAGGCCTCTGAACATTGTGCACGATTCGCTCAAGGATTCCTCAAATGAATTTTTTATTGTTATTTTTCCCTCGCTCTTTAGCGGGTCGATTTCCATAAAGGACACTATCCCAAGCCCCAATGTCCTTAACACATCCTCAAGCAATAGGAATTGATCTTCAAATTCATCATAATTTGAAAAATTGTATTTGTTCCAAATGCCATCGGCCATGCTGACGCCAGACATGTACATAAGGTAGTCTCCTCCGCTCCCAAGGCTGTTGGGTATGCTTCTGTACATGGCATGGAAGATGTCTATGTCAAGGCAAAGCGCCTGCTCGATCTTATCGCTATACTTAGCCGGGAAGGTAAACGGATTCTTTTCAAGGGCCGATGATTTTCTCATCTTGTAGCCTAAGATGTTTTTTTCATTTTTGAATATCTGATCAAGATGCTCAATGGCACCTTCTTTATATTTTGTGTCCTCAAGTGCACAATAAGTGATGTATTTATCCCCGATCAGGTCTGTCTGAAAAGATATTATACTGAAGCCATCTTTAGATAATGCCTCAATGGACCCCATTGGCATCTCTTTTGATAGAAAGATGGCAAGCAGGGTGTTTTCCCCCAAGTTGGATTTAGTCTCTGAGAAACATACCCTTGGAATGTATGCGGTCTTATCATTGAAAAAGTCATTCAATTTATTTATCAAGTCTAAAGGGTCATTCTCGCTCATTTCATCACCATGGATTTTATTCGAAATATATTTCATCTTCAATTATCTTCTTTCTTAGGTCCCTGAAAAAATCAATGACATATTTGACATCCTTTTTATTATCGATCTTGGCAGTCATTGCGGTCATAAACCACAGTGAGTTCCAGCACATGGTCAGTGCATCCTCCTTGTTCAAAGAGATTAAGGCCAGTTCCATAATCTTTTTTACATTCTCCTCACTTTTCATGTTCTTTTTATCGAAGGGATCCATATCATTTATATTAGTGGTGTTCTCAAATATTGAGGGTATTATCCTTCTGTTTTCAGACCTGTATTTCAATGCCTCTATGTCCGAGAGCCTTCTTATAAACTCATTATCAACAAGAAAATTGAGATTTTGGTATATGGCGCCCTTTGTCAATCCAAAATTAGATTTTAAGAATTCCGCTAGGTCCTTTAATCTTACAGGTGAGAATAATATAATATACACTAGTATCAGAAACTGAGTTTTGTTGTTAAGGTCGTTCTTCAAATCGATAATATTGTCATATGATTTCATCAAACATCAGTCCTATGATACCCAAGTTACAAAATACATATGTAAAATAAAAACCTTTCTAATATTTTAGGTCTATTCAAACGAAATGACATATATTTGTAGCCCTTTTTCTCTTGGAATCAGTTTTAATTCTTGTTTTTGCATTTTATTTTTATTAATCAGGTTGTAAAGGCCAGAAAATCTTACAAAAACATAGCTTTTTCCATCGTTGTCCCATTCTATGTCATCCCCGGCATCGCCCTTTTCAAGATATTTTCCATTCATAAGCACGTCTGCCTTAATCGACTCTAAATAGGATGACATGACAACAAAGACCTTGGAAGCGTTATATTTGTATACGAAGTATTCTACCACCGAGTCCTCGTTTTCAATGAACTCATCATACTGTTTCCAGAGGCCTTCCAGATATACCTTGTTCTCCTCGTGGTCGCCCGGATCATTGTATATCAGCTCATGCGCCAGGGCATAGCTTGTGAACTTCTTGAGCTTCATTATTTCCCTTGAGCCCATGTAGGTCTCAGGACTGAGCTGATCAAAAATAGGCAACTTCTTAAAATCCTTCTTTATAGGGGGGTTGAGATCATTACATGTCCTTTCGAGATCACTGCGTATGAGGTTTTCTATCTTGAGCTCATCCCCCTGGCCGATCATTTCATAGAGAATATCTCCCTCAGAGGATATCACATATCTCTTTGGAAGGTACCTGTTCCCGTAAAGTACCCATGTGCTGTTGTTATTGTCTTGTGCCACAGGATATTCAATGCCATACCTGTCCACGGCATCCTGGAGATTGTCCATGTATCTTTCAAACTCAAAATCGGGGCTATGCACCCCTATGGCCATGAGTCCGTTAGTCTTGTAATTTTCCCATAGCTTTTTGGAAAAGGAAAGTTCCCTTATGCAACCCAAGCTGGTATGGTCCCAGAATTCCAAATATATGGTTTTTCCTGAGAAGTCCTTTAGTGAGCTATTGTCTGTGTTTATCCATCCCAGAATATCCTTGAACTCTGGGGCATTTTGACCTATATTTACCAAATTAACACCTTAGAGATTTCTTGATAGTATATCGTTTCCAAATATAAATAATGATGCAAAAGAGTGGGACCGCCGTGATTTGAACACGAGTCACTGGCTCCCAAAGCCAGAAGGATTGGCCAAGCTACCCTACGGTCCCTTGATAGAGTTGAAGATAATTATACTCTTAAAAAACTTTCTATTGTAATTATGTTGATAAAGTATAAAATACTGATTATACTTCTTTTTATATATTCAATAATTACCAAAAATAATTTATGTTTTGCTAAAATATTACTTTAATGGAAATGGTGAAATCATGTCAAATGAAAATGTAGTTGATGGGTTGTCCCAAGTGGAGATAGATAGATTCATATATTCCATATCCCATGAACTTCGCTCGCCCCTCACTGCTGTTCTAGGGATGACACGGATCCTCCAGGAGGATTACGGGGAGGAACTAGGTCAAGATGGAAAATATTATCTTGAGCGGATTAATGTGAATGCTAAGAAAATGGAATCTTTTTTCAACGATCTTCTCAAGTTTTCAAGAGTTGGCAGGATATATAGCCCCAAAGAGAATATCAACGTCTATATGCTAATCCAAGAAATTGTCAATAGTCTCTCATCTGATAAAGAACTAAGAGAATTCGATGTGGTATTTGAAAAGGATCTGCCCTTCGTGATATATGAAAGACAGGCATTGAGGGATGTATTTTATAATTTGATAGAAAATGCGATTATATTCACGCCCAGACAAATAAAACCTAAAATTACAATCTCACATAATTATGAGCATGATGAGCATATTTTTTCTATTGAGGACAACGGAATAGGGATTGAAAGAGGAAATACCAAAAAAATATTTAAACTGTTTGAAAGATTAAAGGATATAGATGTCATTGGCAACGGCATAGGCCTTTCCTTGGTTGAAAAAATCATAGAGTATTATGGTGGCAGAATTTGGTTGGAAAGCGTAAGGGGGGAAGGAAGTATATTTTACTTCACTGTTCCCAAGATGGAGGAAAATACAAATGAAATCTAATTCATTCAATATATTGTTGGTGGAAGATGAACCCGATCACGCTCATCTGATTATGAGGGAATTAAAGAAATCTGGCGTCACTAACAATATTGACTGGGTTGAAGATGGGAATCTGGCCATTGAATACCTGCAGGGCACTGGCAACTTTGAGGGCAGCACATGGTCTACCCTTGGTCTTATCCTATTGGACATAAAACTGCCAAAGCTCAACGGGTTGGAGGTGCTTGAGTGGATCAAGAACAATTCGGGCACTAAGAACATACCCGTGGTAATGCTTACAACCTCAGCTGACATAAAGGATATTGAGAAGAGTTACTCCTTGGGAGCCAACCTTTATGTTGAAAAGTCTGTTGAGAACTTTGTGAAAAGGATCAAGAACATAGGGCTATACTGCAAATACCTGTCTAACACAAAATCTTGATTTTATGGTGCGGCTAGCGGGATTCGAACCCGCGCTAAAAGCTTGGGAAGCTTCCGTCCTACCACTAGACTATAGCCGCACGAACTCTTTCTCTTACATTACACAATATAAATTTTTTCTTTGCGCACATGAGTTATTTTCTGGTCGTTGAACTTGGATTTTTGACAGATATCCCATGTCTTGGCATTTCCACCTTGACTTCCAAATCGTTATTTTCTTTAATATTAAGGAAATATTTTGATAATTTGCATCATTAGGAGGCTTCCAGGCACTTTTTTGGAAACGTTTTTATCGATAATAGGATTATTTAAAACCAAATTGTGTTGAAATGGAAGATCCATTGGAATTATTGAGAAATATTAAATCCGTTGCCATTGCAACAGTGTATAAAGACAGACCGGAGGTCAGAATGGCAGATGTTATGCTGCATGAGGATGGCAAACTATATTTTTTGACAGCGAGGGGAAAGCCATACTACAAGCAACTGAAAGCTAATCCGGAAATATCCATTGTTGCCATGGATGAGAACTATGTCTCAGCAAGGGTAAAGGGCATGATAGAGTTCGTTGGCAAAAGGCTCCTGGATAGGATATTTGATGAAAACACTGCCATGAACCATATATATCCTGGAGACACCAGGGAGATTCTTGAAGTGTTTTGCCTCCAAAAAGGGGTCGGTGAGATTTTTGACATTTCCGCAAGCATCCCAAAACGTGAAAGATTTGCATTTGGGGGCGAAACTGTAAATGAGCCAGGTTATAGCATAAATGACAAATATACTGCCTGTGGCCTTTGCAAGGATTCGTGCCCAACTGGTGCCTTAAATGAAGGGGATGTATATAGCATTAAAAGATCGCTTTGTTTTGAATGTGGCAATTGCTATGAAAAATGCCCTTATGACGCAATTGAGATGCCTTTTGATTTTTAGGAGATTAGTTATCATATTATGATGGTTTGAACCATTACTTAAAGCTCTAGGAAGTTTATTGCTCAAGTGAACTATCATGGCTAGAAAATAAATAAATGGATCAATTTTTGATAAAAGGGGCATGCTTTGGCCGTTTTTTGAATATAATATTTGAATAAAAGGGATATAAATATACAAAATTAAGTATATATATAAATATATTACCGAAAGATTTATAAATGGTCAGACAATTCCTATATAAACATTTCTATCAGGAATTTTCAACATTACTTGGAACTTTATTCCTGAATGGGGTAATTTTATGGCCGATACTGAAGCAAAAGAGACGAAGTATAATGCCAGATGTCCAGACTGTGGCAGTACAAGACTCATTAAGGACTTCAATAGAGCTGAGACAGTATGTCTTGATTGTGGACTAGTGATTAAAAAAGATATCGTTGATAGGGGGCCTGAATGGAGGGCTTTCGATCTAGATCAAAAGAACAACAGAGCCAGAACAGGTGCGCCATCCACGTTCACGATCCATGACAAGGGTCTGTCCACTATGATCGATTGGCGAGACAGGGACATCTATGGAAAGGACATTAGCTCGGGTAGCAGGTCCCAGATATACAGATTGAGAAAATGGCAAAAGCGAATAAGGGTCAATGATGCGGCTGAAAGGAATCTTTCATTCGCCTTGGTGGAACTTAACAGATTGTGTTCCAATCTGCGTTTGCCAAACAGCATTAAGGAGGATGCGGCGGTCATTTACAGGAACGCCCTTGACGCGGGCCTTATACGAGGAAGGTCGATCGAGAGCGTTACGGCAGCAGCAGTATACGCTGCATGCAGAAAAGCCGGCATACCAAGGACACTAAATGAGATCGAGGAAGTATCCCATGTTTCAAGGAAAGAAATAGGAAGGAGCTATCGTTTCATCTCATTCCAGTTGCAATTGGAGCTAGCGCCGACCAATCCTGTAAGTTACATACCAAGATTCTCTTCAAAGCTTGGGTTATCCCCAAAGGTACAAAGGCGTGCTATTGAGATACTTCAACAGGCTTTCAAGGCAGGACTCACATCTGGAAAGGGACCGATGGGCACATCAGCAGCAGCCCTTTACATAGCAAGCATCCAGGAAGGGGAGCGTAGGACGCAAAAGGAAGTTGCAGAGGTCGCCAAGGTAACTGAAGTGACGGTAAGGAACAGATACAAGGAATTTGAGAAGAAATTGGGTTTGGATGTTGATGTTTAAACATCACATTCCATCATTTTATGTCTCTCATATTTCCATAAAACCATAAAGTGACACAAATACGCCACACCAATGACGTATCTTTTGCCGCATAGGCTATCGTTTCTTTTTATTTTTCCTTTTCTATAGTTTTCTTGATATCATTGGATATATCATCAGAAGTCACGATAAAAGAAGTAAAATGGTGGACTCGTCGGGATTTGAACCCGAGGTCTCTGCCTTGCGAAGGCAGCGATATTCCAGACTAATCCACGAGCCCGCCCATCAACATTGCAGTGTCGTGTTTTAAAACTTTTTGTTACCGGGAATATTATTTTCAAAATAAAAATTCGAATATCCCATCATTGAAGGAATTCATACATAAATTTTATATTGATAACATTTACAATTGTGCAAGGTGTCATGATGAGTGTATTGGAAGGAATAAAGGTAATAGATTTAACTCAAGCGCTCTCAGGGCCATTTTGCACAACGATGCTCGCCGATCAGGGAGCTGATATTGTCAAGATCGAGGTTCCTGGGATTGGTGATAACTCCAGGGCTTGGGGCCCGCCATTTGTAAATGGCGTATCATCATATTTCCTGAGTGTCAATAGAAATAAAAAGAGCATGACCTTAAATCTAAAAAACGAGAAAGGGAAAGAGATATTTTACAATTTAATAAGAAATGCCGATGTCGTGGTTGAGAACTTCAGGCCCGGCGTATCAACAAGACTAGGCATAGATTATGAGCAGGTGCTGAAGGTTAACCCCAAGATCATCTACGCCTCAATCTCAGGATTCGGCCAAAACGGCCCTTACAAGAAGAGGCCGGGATACGATCAGGTCATCCAGGGCATGAGCGGCATAATGAGCGTAACAGGGGAAAAGGATGGTGCCCCGGTGAAAGTAGGTCTTGCAATCACAGACATCGCCTCTGGCATGTTCGCTGCCTACGGGATAGCTGCCGCCCTTTTCAAGAGGCAGATCACCGGAAAGGGGGACTATATAGACGTTAGCATGCTTGACTGCATGGTGTCTTGGCTTACCTTCCAGGCAGGAAGATACTTCGCTGAAGGAGAAGTGGCCGAGAAGATGGGTTCCTCGCACCCCCTGATAGTCCCATACCAGGCATTCAAGACTAAGGACATATACATCAACATTGCAGCAGGATCAGACAAACTGTGGCAGCAGATGTGCGATGTGTTGGAAAGACCGGACTGGAAGGAAGACGACATTATGAGGACAAACGATGACAGGGTCAAGAATCGAGAGACTGTGGTCCCCATGATCGAGGAAGTGCTTCAGGCCAGGGAAGGCGACCAATGGCTTGAGAGGCTCACAGAGGCGGGAGTTCCATGTGGCCCGATAAATACCATTGACAGAGTGCTTAATGACGAGCAGGTCCTTTTTAGAGAGATGGTGCAGGACATGACACATCCCACTGTAGGGCCATTTAAGCAAACAGGCATACAGGTCAAGTACAAAAACGAGCCAGGATCGTTGCGCATACCTCCGCCTGTCCTAGGCGAGCATACCATCGACCTGCTTGAAGAGCTTGGATATACGAAAGAAGAGATAGAGGTCTTCAGAGAGAATAAGGTCATTTAACAGATCTTTCTTTTTTTACATCTTGGTTTCTCTCATACATGAGGGAAACTATAATTATTAAAAGTCCGCCTATCAGCATAGTAAAACCTATTTTCAATTCGTCCGGAAGTTCCAGTGATTCTATAAGCTTCCAAAATATCCATAATATTACGACTAAACTGCCAAATGATGAAATAAAAATGCCTGCATATTGAATTTTATTCATGCATCATGCCTCAAAAATAAAAATAAAATTAGATAAATTTAAAATTTATCTTCAATTTTTTCTGTCAGGTCCTTTATCATGACGCCGTTGTCTTCAGCCCCGACCAACATGATGAACACCATGATGTCGTTCTTGATGAATCCGATGGCATATGCGCCAAATCCTTCCAAGTCTTGGCTGGTGATCCTCAGTGCCAGGGTCTCTTCGCCATAGGAACCAAGGTCGATCTCTTCCACGGTGGTCGAATCGTCATCCTCGAGGTCCATGTTTGACCTGAAGTCATCCAATACCTCATCCATCTTGTCAACATCGAATCTTAACACCATCTGGGCCCCAATCACCATGTTCATTAAGTCCAAAAGTGCAAAATCGCTCATGGCACCTTCTTGGAATCCATGGTCTTCAAGGTCTGTGACGTCATCAGCAAACTCCTCTGGGTCCGTGTAGTACTCTGTCTCAACATCGTACTCTTCCCCAAGGTCGTCTACAGTCAGCAGAAGATCATTAATATCTCCATCCCAGGCAGTTACCTCTGTATCTCCATCGCCCCCGATGCAGCCAGATAACATTGGCATCAGCATAAGAATCGAAATTATCAAAACTAAAGATTTATTTCTCATATATACACCTAAGTTAAATGCATAAATACACTTATATAATTTACTGAAAAAGAAGAAAAGAATGCAATATTAGAAAAAAATATTATATCACTTCTTATCTATGACTTTGATCACATGCCATCCAAACTGTGTTTTCACAGGTTTTATGACATCCCCCTTTTCAGCTTCGAACGCGGCCTTTTCAAACTCCCTGACCATCATCCCCCTGCCAAAGTAACCCAGGTCCCCGCCCTTTTTCTTGGATGGGCATTCTGAGAACTCCTTAGCAAGTGCCTCAAAGCTTTCGCCATTCTTTATTCTGTCATATATCTCTTGGGCCTTTCCCTGCCCTTTCACCAGTATGTGTGAAGCCTTTACTTGTTTCGCCATAACTTACCATTTTAACAAGCATATATAAATATTGAGTTAGGCAAAAAGACAAACCTATACCACTAGCACATCGTAGTTTACCACAACCTCTGTCTTTAGCGAATTTGCGACAAAACATCCGTCCTTGGCCATGTTGATGGCCCTGTCTGCCCTTTTAGTGTTCTTTTCGTCAGGGACCTTTACCTTCAGATCTATCTCTATCCGTGAGAATACGAAGTCCATGCCCTTTTCTGTCAGGATGCCCCTGGCGCTTGATTCGTATGAAGAGAACTTGAGACGCATCTTCTCTGCGACATTCAGGAAATATGACATCATGCACGTGTTCACCGATGACACGAACAGGTCTTCGGGGGTGATGTAATGACTATGTCCAAGGAACTCAGGCGCAACGGATATCGCTATCTCGCCCTTTTCCAGATCTTCAAAGCTCACAATGGCCTTTTTCTTTTCGGTCCAAGCAACCCTTGTGTTATATGTCAACTCTTTTTGCATGAAGTAATTATGGCATACAATAAGAAAAATCTAATTATAAAAATAGTAAAAAGAAGATATGTTCTCAATCTTCTTCATTCTCTTTTGATCTTTGGCAACATGCGCATTCTGGTAGATTACCACAAAGCAGATGTGGTTTTTTAACATAGTTCCTGTCTATTTCCTTGGCCAGGTCACAAAGTCCATTGAAAACAAGATGCAAATTTGACACATGTTTCTTGGCATCTGAAACGTTGAAGTCAGGTGTCTTTTTCTCTTTGAAATCCAAAAAGAACTTTTCCAGCCTTTTCATGAGCTTTTCGGCATTCCTGTATTGGCTATCCAAAATTTCCATGGTGCTTGCATCCACCTCGTTTGAGGATATCTCGGTCTTAAAGTTGCTCAAAACAACTTTTAGCTCGCTCAATGCCTCAAGGGATTTATCTGAATTTCTAAGGTCGTCTATGCCGTCATATAGCTTGTCAATCCTTGGGAATATGGCGCCCTTGACTATATCTTCTACTTTGTCTGTCATCATATCGCCTGAGAGAAATACGCTTTTGAATTACTTATACTTATTTACGGTCTCTACCACCCTTTTTCCAAGGGCTTGCGCGGATTTGAGGGCTTCCTTGTTCTCCTTTACCTCGCCCTTGTCTTTGGCGAAGACCATCATGCCTATCCCGGGTATGCCCCCGTTGCCTGTTATGATCATCTTATTTACCGTAAAGAACGTGTCTATGGTCTCAAGAGTGTTTACATGACCCCATTTCCATGCTACAGCGACCGAAGCGCCCACCTTGCCATCGAATGAGCCCCATTTCTTCCCGATGACCCTTTCCCTGTCTATTAAAGCCTTTAGCTGTGATGGCACATTTCCAAAGTAGACGGGGGACCCAATGACCACACCATCAGCTTCGCTGATCTTCTCTAATATTGGCAATACATCGTCATCATAAATGCATTTTCCTGCCTTTTTGCAATTATCACAAGCAATGCATGAGTTGATCTCTTTACCCGCCAAGGTCAAAAACTCGACCTCAGCACCTTCGTTCTTGGCTGAATTCAATACCTCATTGATAACGATATCAGTGTTCCCCCCTTCACGGGGGCTAGCAGAAATTCCTAATATTTTCATATGATCAATCTAAAGAATAGATAGGGGATATAAAAAATTTATGATAAAGAATAAGATAAAAAAGGGAAAGAGTTAATCTCCCCAGTACATTCCGCTGCATATTGTAACTATATTGTCTCCCAAGAAGGGATTCTTCTCAGCGGCTGGCTTATCGAAAAGTAAATCTGTTAGGTTGGCTGTGGGTCCTACAGGCTGCTCATCCACACTGTCTCCCCAATACAATCCGTCTGCTGCTACGCTAGAAGCAGACACTAATGCTACTATGATCCAAAACGTTCCTAATACCAAGAGAGTCTTCTTGTTCATTTATACACCACACACTTATATACTAATATTTTTAAGTATTACAATACCAATAATTATCCATACTTCTATATGTATATAAATCTTTTCCCTATTTGCACCAAATGTACTATATTATGATTATCGATAAACATATAATGATCAAGATATGCTATGATCGTATTCCATATTAAATATATTTATGACCAACAGATAACACATTCGAACATACTATTTATTTTGTGGTCAATTTGTTCAAAATTTGAATTCGCATGTGAGGCAATAATATTTCCTTCCTGGTCTGTAAGTATTTATCATGCATCCTGCAAGGACTGCCTTTCCGTCGACTGCCTTTTGTATTTCCATTGCAGTAGGCATGCCATACAATATCTCAAAGATCTCTTGCGACCCACATCTTGGACAACAAACGTTTTCCATTGTTAATAGTATATCATTTTGTTATGAATAAATCTTGTCCCGAATTATAGATATTTCATCTTATTATTAAGTATAATTAATATATCACTAGTGGCATAAGTTACGTGTATTAAAATGAAGAACGGGATCACAGTAATATTATCAGTAATCCTCCTCGTATGTTCCATAAATTATGTGCTTGCCGATCCAGAACAGACGCGGGTCGGAGAGGACCTGTTCATGGCGGGAGATGACATTGTCATCGATGAGACAATCTATGGCGACCTTTACGTTGTGGGGGGAAACATTAAGATAAGATCCTCAGTTCATGGTGATATCATAGCATTTGGGGGCAGCATAAGCATCGAAGGGGACGTGCTAGGAAAGATCTTTTTTTCCGGAGGAATGGCCGATATTAGCGGGGATGCGCAAAAGGCCGTGATCGTAGCTGGCGATGTAGATATCCTAAAAGGCTGCAACATAGGCACAAATGCCGTTATCTTTGCTGGTAATGTCAATTTTCGTGGAAATGTGGAAGGGGAGCTGAGGGTGATCTCGAACAATTTTGTTGATAACGGCACCTATGGAGACCTTGTCCTTGATAAGAGTCCTTTCAATGGCAATTTTAGGGATGCATTATCACGCGGGATCAACTTTCTTTCATTCATCCTCTTTATCATTGAGATTCTGGTCGCCATTGGTTTTTTGCTGCTTGGAATGTTTATTTTTAAATATTTCAGAAGCTTGTTTTTGGATATTGAGCAAGAGATAGTAAGGTCGCCAGTGATCACCACGATATTGGGTTTCATACTGATACTTGCCTCCGCCTTCTCAGTGGCCCTAATGTTCGTAACTATGGTGGGCCTGCCCTTTGCGGTGGCAGTTGGCTTATTATCGATTCTGGGCTTGATGCTATCTGTGATATTCGTTTCCCTCCCATTTGGCAGACTTCTTGCAAGGCTGACCAAGAGAGAGGCCAGTGATTATTGGCTGATAGCACTTGGATTCATATCACTTCGCATATTGTTCTGGATACCATATATCGGCATAGTGTTCCTATTGATCACGCTGAGCTTGGGATATGGGGCCATCTTCTATGTTGTAAAAGAGAAATGGCCCAAAAATAGGGCCAGCTAATAAATGATTGGTGTTAAATTGCCAGTTCGCTCTCTGAACCTAGGCCGAGCATTAGCTTGGCCCTGTCGCCAAGGCCTTTTATTATAAGCACCGAGACCATGGCATTTGCTATGATGGACAGTGTTACTGCAGGGAATATGGCGACCCACACCTCTGGAAGCATGGCAATGTTCCCGTTAATCATGACCGATACGGAAAACGCTATCAGTGTCGATGTAAACAGGTATCGGCTCAGTTGTCCCAGAATTATGGCCCTCTCCGCCTGCATCATCCTGGCCAGCTTATATGTGCAAAGCGCCATCAGGCCGTCCCCAAGCCCTGCGGCCAATTCGATATATGGTTGCCCTGTCCACAATGAAGCGCCTATCCCCTTGATGATCCCTGTTGCAAATGCAACCCCTGGTGTAAAAAGTATTCCTGACACAGACACGGGTGTGGATCCCAGGTTGGGATTCCCAAAGTGCATTGGGACCTTTATCATTGTCGCTATTAATGCCAGTGCGCCAAATATCCCCGCTGTGGCAATAGTTTTAGTGTTCATATTATTTCCTCCAAAAAATGCGCCCTGCCCTTAAGAAAATCTATGGCGCGCATCAAATTTCTCTCATTGTCATACTTCATCATCTTGCGCAATTCTGATTTTTGCATCTCCCTCATGCCTTGTGATTGCTCCACCATCAAGGGAAAAGCGCGCACGATGTTATCCACTATCGTGATGTCCGCGGTACGGGCAGTCCTGGAAAATGGATTAAGGTCAACAGTCAACACTGTCTTTTTTTGATTGTGAAGGGCAAGGGCCCTGTCCCCGTCCTCAAGAGGTGTCAACACGACATCGGCATCAACTATGCCGTTCCTGTTAGATCGGGACCTTTCGGAATCTATGCCTGATATGGTATTCTCTTCGCCTTGGGCAAGCACATCCTTGTCCGGGTATGATGACCTGAACGCGCCTAGGATGGATTCCTCCCTCTCCTTTGTCCAATAAAATAGATTTACTTCTATGTCAGCCCCGGTCGCGTCCGACAGCCTCACCGTGTCATCCAGAACAAGGGAGGTGACATTGCCATTGACGGAAATGACCGGGTGTCTTGCAAGAAGCAACGCTCCAACAGCAGAACGAATGGAACACTTTGCAAATTCATGTGTCCTTTCCCCGAATAGGTAATCAAAGGCCTCCCCCCTGCCATGTGCCATGAGCCCGGCCTTTGCAACTATCCCCCTGTCAAATCCCTTGATCAAAAGCTCCCTGCTCTCGAGGGAACTTCTTCTTGGGTGGCCTGGGGGTATGTTCATAACTTGCACCCACATATGTCTGAGATAAAGACGTCTGCCCCATAACCCTGCATCATTGATACGACATCTGGGATATCCTCCTCATAGGAAAATGTGAACAGGCTCTCCCCTATCATCACCATGGAAGCAGAAAGTTTGTTTATATTGGATATCCTATCAACGGCTTCCTCAATCCGGGGTGTCATAAGATTTGTCTTTTTAGAGAACATATTGCATTGCCGCATGACATTCTCTATACTGGGGTCTCTTATTGAGGACCCCATGCACTTTGCACCCCACTTATTTATCCTGGATGTGATGGTTGGGTCGCCCAAAACGGATTTTGTGGATATCGGGCCAATAGATGCGGATATTAGCTTAAGGCCCTTGCAATCGACACCTATGGAATCAGCATAAAGTCCGGGTCCCAGCTTGAGCATTGCGCCTCCTTTTGACTGTGTGGTCACGTCACCATATCCCCCCATGGCCATGATATCTGCCTCATATGCGTATTCAGCGAAATACCGTGTTGATTTGGAGATCTTTGAGAGGCAGAATGCAGTCCCCATCGCTGTGGCGGCGCTCATCCCATATCCCGCGCCTATTGGCAGGTCATTGACAAAACTCATTTTGATGTCATAATTATCGTCAAAAGTGTCCCTCATCATGAGATATACTATCTTTGAGACCTCTATCTCGCATATTCCCCCAGAGCTGAAGGTCTTGAAGACATTCTTTTCCGAAGGGGATGCATCCATTTCTATATGCATGCCCTGGGACACAGAGGCGCTGAAACCATAGGTTCCCTCCTCTTTTGTGTCACTTGGGTCAACTATTCCAAAAAAACCGGTTATTGCCCCCGGAATGAATGTATCTATTCTCACAATACGTTGAAAAATACATATAAACATATATTTATCATATATTGTTAATATAGATTTGAATTAATATCTATATTCTCTATTCATTAGTTATATAGTATAAAACCAGCTTTTCCTTCCCATGGAAGATGACCCCTTATACTGTGAGAAATCCGATTTCCTGAAGGAACTGCACATAGGATTGTGCGTCACGGGAAGCATTGCTGCAGTCGACGCCGTGAGAATATGCAGGGAATTGCGCAGGCACGGCGCAAGCGTGAGGGCGATAATGAGCGATTCGGCCATGGACATCATACACCCCAACTCCCTAGAGTTCGCTACAGGAAAGGACGTCATCACAAGGATAACGGGCAAGGTAGAGCACGTTCTCTATGCAGGTGAATCCCCGTGCAAGTTCGATATACTGGTCATATGCCCATGCACCAGGAACAGCCTGTCAAAGATTGCTGGAGGCATATCGGATACGCCCCCTACGCTATTTGCGGCGACTGCGCTTTCTCACATCCCAATACTACTGTTTCCGGCAATGCACAAGACAATGCACGACTCACTGGACATAATGGGGGTGCTTTCAAGACTCAATGACATGGGTGTCACTGTTTATTCAGAAGAGGCAAATGAGGGGAAGATAAAGGTGCCGGGTACAGGAAGGATAGTCCATGAGATCAGGAAGGCCACCTCAAAAAGAACTTTGTCGGGAAAGAGGGTCCTTGTCAGTGCTGGACCCACGATAGAGCCAATAGACGATGTCCGGTATATCACGAACAAGAGCACCGGAAAGATGGGCATAGCACTGGCCGAGGAGCTAGAGGCAAGGGGGGCCAGCGTGAAGCTGGTGCTTGGCAAGACGCCTGAAGAGTCCTTGGTCTCCAACACAGTTCGCAAGGAGACCTTTGGTGAAATGAGGGAGGAGGTCCTGGATGGGGAAGAATACGACATATATGTGCTGTCCATGGCGGCCTCGGACTTTACTGTGAAAAAGCATGATGGAAAGATATCCTCCAATGAAGGCTTTTCCCTGGATCTGTCCCCAAATAAAAAAATAATCTCGGAGCTGCGTAACAAAAAGAATGGATTCATAGTGGGATTCAAGGCTGAGCACGACATCAGCGAGGATGAGCTCATAAAGCGGGCAAGGGAATCCATGTCAAAGAGCGGTGCTGACATGGTGATCGCCAACGACGTGGGAAAACCCATGAGGGGTTTTGCGGCAGACACCAATGAGGTGTACATCGTTACGGGGGATGATTATGTAAAGAAAATCCCCCTCTCAAGGAAGACAGCTGTGGCAAATAGCATTGCCAACCGTATAGAGGAATCCTTATCTCAAGGTTTATAGGCTAGCTGGGCGATCTCAAAGGCCTTGTCCCCTATGCCCTTTATATTCTCCAGTATGTCCCTCATCCTTATGGCATCGTTGCATTGCAGTATTATGGTGTCCAACTTTGACTTTTCAATGTAGAACTTCTTCTTCTCATTGAGCACCATTGCACTTTTCCTCTTGTCCACCTTGATGAAGGAATCAATGGCGGAAGTGGAGTTCGCATGAGCCCTTTCACCAAAGGATGTCACACGCTTTATCAACTGGTCATCACAATCTCCAAGTTCAAGCACAGAGTTTGATATCCTTGATGCATGGTCTCCAATCTCCTCTACGCACTTGGATACCACCCTGAGATCTATGCTTTCCAGGTAGTTGACCCCGATGCTCTCAGCAAGCGTGGTGTTCTGCAATGCGGTCCTGATCTGCCTGACGGTCAGGAAATAGAGCTTGTTGACCTCCGAGTCGCGCTTTATCACATCCCTTGCGAGTTCCAGGTCCATGTTCTGCAGCGCCTCGAGTGAATTCCTAACCATGAGGGATGCCAGAAAGAACTCCCTTTTAAGCGTTTTTGATATGTTGAGCTGGGATGGATTCAAAAAGTCAGTGATTATCATTTTCTCATCGTTCTCCTCGAGTATGTCATAACCCATGAGCTCGGAGAGCGTATTTGTGATCTTGACACGGTAATGTGATGATATTGGCCCCTTTATGATGATCTTGTTGTAACCGTAGGTGTATCTGGCCGTTATCTCCTTGGAGATGAATTCCGACACCTGGATGACTGCAACCTTCTCACTTTCCTGTATGAATGTCGGGGTGATGAAAAGGCCATTCTCCATCTCATGCACCGCAAACTTGTCACCTTTGACCAATTCGTGCTTCTCCAACCACTTCTTTGGAAGTGAAAGGACATAGGTCCCCTTGCCACTGTATTGAAGCTTTCTTATCTCCATCATCTTGCCTCTATCATAAGCCATATATAATTATGACGCACATCATGTCGAAAACCATAAAATTTTTATCGTTATTTATGAATCTGATTCATGAAATTACATTCCAAGTATAATACTGCGCTCTTCTGTTTTTTCATGTCCCTATTCATGTCGCTTTCCATATCACTATGCCTGACCATCATAAACAGTGGCCTTACAAATGGCTTTCTTTCCATTTGGCTTCCTAGGTACGCATTGAGCTTTGCAATCGCATTTCCTGTCTCATTGATGGTAATACCTGTTGTAAGGGCGATTGTTGGCAGGATATGCATATGATCAAATATCCCATGTTTGAAAAAGCTTTTATTTGAACTTGGCACATGTCACACATCATGGAGCTTCACGTCTTAATAGGCATAGCTGGCATGGCGTTCATACTCACAGCCTTTTTGCTAAATCTTTTCAAGATGCTGCTCCAGGACACATCCGCCTACTGTACAATGAATGCCGTAGGGGGCCTCCTTTTAGGGTATAATGCCTATGTAACCAATTCCTTGCCATTCCTCATCTTGGAGATAGTATGGACGATATCTTCCCTGTTCAGGCTTTACAGGATAAATAGGCGATAGACCCCCAAATATCTAAGTAATCCCTAAATGCGCATCTTGCTCTAGAAAGAGATGGCCATACCATATGTCAATGACCAAACATTTTCATAAATAATATAAACAAGGATAATATATATCACACGATGGAAATAAATGTATTGTATTTGAATCCAAAAAAAAGGTCTCAAATCAAGTTCAAGAAATATTTATTG